>Ga0256835_1000026_pt1 | contig 149742 bp, 155 predicted proteins | sample PIR30metaG_FD_185972 | JGI IMG/M metagenome (GOLD analysis project Ga0256835, IMG submission 185972) | Hydrothermal vent microbial communities from East Pacific Rise, Pacific Ocean - PIR-30 | ecosystem: Environmental > Aquatic > Marine > Hydrothermal vents | place: Pacific Ocean: East Pacific...
AAAAGTAAAAAACAACTGCCAAAAAGGACTTAAGGTTAGGTATCTAGGAGCTACAATGAGTTTACGATTATTTATTAAAGACAATATATCTATTGGAATTGTTGCTATTAGTTTTATTCCTAGCGCGATTATGAGATTTTTGAATAACTTATTAATTAGTGCAATTTTAATGTCACCTCCGTTGATTTTGCTAATAGCGAGTGTTATTTCTTACTGCTTTGCAATATTTACTAGACGGCTGAATAAAAAAGCCGTTACTAACTGCAAGTGGTACAATATGATATTAAACAAAAACAGGATCAATATAGAGTTATATAAAGTTAATAATATTGTTTATAACGACATGTTCGAATTCAAGAGGATCCTGAGGAGGTTGAACGAGTTGGATCTCGGTTGAGCCGGTCGTGGCGTCGGCGCGGGTGGGGTTGGTCGGTTTTCGTTTCGTTTTTATCCCCGCGGTGCGGTGGTGGTGCGGGGGCCGTGGGATGGTCCCCCTGTGGTATTTGGTGGCGATGGTGGTGCCGAACTCGGTTGTCACGGGTGTGGTCGTGTACGCTTTGTTCCTGCTTCCGAAGGTGTGGGATCGGCGGTGGCGTCGGGCGTTGGAGGTCTTGGGGTATTGGGAGCAGGAGGGTGGTGAGGAGGGGGAGGGCGAGGATGAAGGGGAGGAGGGAGGAGAAGATTCGCGGGAGGAGAGGTGGCGGAGGATCGAGGAGGAGTACAAGAATACCCCGAGTGAGCCTCTCACTCGGTTGGTCTTCAGGCCGGATCTCTATCGGTGTGTTCCTCTGCGGATGTTGTTACTGGGCTGTCTTGTGCCCTGGGGGGCGTTGGGGGGCGCTTTGCTTCAGGGTAAGGCGTCGCCTACGTGGCTTTTGATAGCGTACGGTCACGATGTGATGTTGTTGTTGCCGGGGGTTCCGACGGTCGCGTATCCGAGGTTGTTGGTGCCGGCGGTGGTGGGGGCGGTCGCGGGTGCAGTGGCGGCGTGGGGGGTGGTGCCGTCCTGGGTGGGGTGGGTGGCGCCGGTGGCGATGTCGGTGGGTTTGTTCTTGACGTTGAGGTTCGAGAGGTGGGTTCGGGATCCGGAGATCTCGACCAAGTGGGACGTGGTCATGAAGACTATCGAGTACTACCCGTTGGCGACGGGGTCCGATGAGGTGTGTGCTAGGAGGTGGACGATCAATAGGATGATGTTGCACGGGTGCGAGACGGAGGCTGGGTTGAGGGATTATAGGCCGCCGCCTGGGGTTCTGTGAGTGGTGGGACCGAAGGTTTTATGGGGTGGTCGTGTTTTTTCGGGGTTTGGAGGGGGCCGGGGCGGCCGAGCCCGGTCTAAGGCGCGGGACTGCTAATCCCGTGGCCCGTATGGGCCGCCCGGGTTCAAATCCCGGCCCCGGCGCCAAACCGGGAATCGTTACGTTTGTCATAACGATTAGGGGTTCGCGGTGTTGGCGGTGGAGGTGCATAAGTTCGGGGGTACGTCGGTGTCTTCGGTGGATGGTCTGCGTACGGCGGTGAGGGTGGCGGAGGATGGTGGTGTGGTGTTGGTGGTGTCGGCGTTCGCGGGTGTGACGGATGAGTTGGAGAGGTTGGTGGTGGAGGCGGCGTCGGGGGGTGCGGTGGATCCTGGTGTTCCGTTGTCGTTGTGCGAGGAGAGGGCGGAGGAGTTGGGTGTGGCGGAGGATGGTGAGGTGCGGGAGGTGTTGGGGGAGGTTGGGGATCTGTTGAGGAGTGTGGTGGTGATCTTGCGGCAGTTGGGGAGGCCGGATCCGAGGTTGAGGGATTTGGTGTTGTCGGTGGGGGAGAGGGTGGCGGCGAGGGTTGTGGCTGCTTTTCTGCGTTCGGAGGGTGTGGAGGCGAGGGCTTTCGATTCGTGGGATATCGGGTTGGTGACGAGTGATCAGCCGGGGAACGCGGATATAGTGAGGTGGGAGGGTACGAGGGGTTTGGTGGAGGGGTTGGTGGAGGATGGTGTTGTTCCGGTGGTTACGGGGTTTATAGGTAGGTCGGTGGGTGGTTATGTTACGACGTTGGGTAGGGGTGGTTCGGATTATACGGCGGCGGTGTTGGCGGGGGTTTTGGGTTCTGATGCTTTTATTTGGACGGATGTTGATGGGATCATGACTGCGGATCCTGGTGTGGTGGAGGCGGAGGTTGTTCCTAGGTTGTCTTATGAGGAGGCTGTGATCGCGGGTGCGTCGGGTGCGGAGGTGTTGCATCCGAAGGCTGTTGAGGCTGCGATGAATATGGGTGTTGTGATTAGGGTGGGGAATTCGTTCACGGGTAGGGTTGGTACGGTGGTGTGTGAGGGGAGTCCTCCGGGTCCTAAGGTGGTTGCTCATAGGTTGGATGTGGTGTTGTTGACGGTTAGGGGTGCTAAGATGGTGGATGAGCCTGGGGTTATTGGTAGGATTACTTCGGCGTTGGGGGATGCGGGTGTTAACGTGTTGGCGATTTCGTCGGCGGTGTCTGAGCCGTTCGTGAACGTTTTGGTTTCGGAGGATGATGCGGAGGCGGCGGCGGGGGCGTTGGACGGTTTGGAGGGTTACGATTGGGGGTTGAGGGAGGATGTGGGGGTGGTGACGGTGGTGGGGCGTGGTGTGGATCCTTCGTTGGTGCGTGTGGAGGGGGCGTTGGTGGGGTGTTCGGCGTTGGAGGGTGTGGCGTACACGGTGGTGGTGCCGGAGGAGGATGTGGAGGGTGTGGTCAGGGGGTTGGCGAGGGTAGTGACCAGGTCGTTGAGGTCCTCGGTGGGCGGTGGCCGGGGGTAGTTCTTCTTCTGAGGTAGGTGTAGGTGATGATCGTGGTGGTGAGCATGGCGGCGACCCAGAGCCAGATCTCCTTGGCGGAGGCGGAGGGTGAGGGTGGGGTGTTGGTGGCTCTTCTCATGCTGACGGTTCTGGGTGTGGGTGAGGCGGTGGTGTTGGAGGGGGTGGTTCGGGCGGTGGCTTTGGCGCCGTGGTTGGGGTTGTTGGCGTTGGCGCCGGTTCCTCGGGTGTTGCCGGTGGTTCCGGTGGAGGTGGCGCCGGCGTGGGTGTTGGTGGGGGTGGCGGTTCCTCCTTTGGTGGTGAGGGGTTTGCCGGTTCCGGTGAGGGAGATGTAGGTGGTTCCGGTGGTTACCTTGCCGGTGGGGAGGCCGGGTGAGGCGCCGTGGGTGGTGGCGGTGGCGGCGCCTCCCTTGCCGTTGGTGGTGTTGTTCGTGGTGGTGGGGGAGTTGGTGAGGGTGTTGGTGGGGGTGGTGGGGGTGGTTCGGCTGAGGGTTTCCTGGAGTTCCTTGAGGGCTTTGAGGGCTTCTTTGAGGGCTTGGGTGGGGGTGCCGGCGCCTTGGGAGAGGGCTTTTTCGAGGCGTTCGATGGCCTGGCGGATGGTGTGGGTCTGGGTGGGGTGGGTTCGAGCGTAGCGTTGGAGGACTTTGACGGTGTACTCTATGACCTTGATCTGGTAGGTGGGGCCGTCGAGTTTGCCGTACCATTTGGCGACTTTGACGACGAGTTGGGTGATTTCTTGGAGGTTGTAGCCGGCGAGTAGGGATAGGTGGACGGCTTCGGCGACGAGGGCGGGGTTGGGGGAGGTGTGGTGGCAGGTGGTGGGTCCGACCTTGGCCATCATCTTGAGCATGGCGTAGGCGATCTGGCCGAGGATCTTGGCGGTCGTGTTGGCGGTGCCTTTGCCTTGGGTGCCTTGGGCGTTGTTGGTGGGGGTGTTGGTGGCGTTCCCGGTGGGGTTGTTCGCGGTGGTGTTGGCGCCGTTGGCGGTGGCGTTGTTCGGGTTCCCGTTGGCGGCGTTGGCGAGGGCGTTGGCGATGTTCTGGGCGGTGGTGGCGAGGGTTTGGGCTTCGGTGGTTTGGACGATGCCTATCCTGGCGGCTTCGACGTACCAGGCTAGGAGGGCCGCGGCGGCGGCGATGCCGGCGGTGGTCTCGGGTGGGTGGGTTTGGACGTAGTGGAGGATGAGGCGTGCGCTTTGGACGAGGGCTTGGGATACGAGGGGTCTGAGGGAGGGTAGGGTGGCTCCCCAGGATACGAGGTATTCGAGTCGTTTCTCGATCCTGGACCAGCCGTAGTCGCCGTGGGCGAGCATGGCTTGGATCCAGGAGGGTGATAGGATGGTGGTTCTGGCGGCTATCCATAGGGCTTGTTTGAGGTCGGTGACGTAGGCTTGGGCGGGGTTGACGGCGTTGACGATGTAGACGGCGGGTTCTTTGCCGGTGAGCATGCGGACGTAGGCGGCCATGCCTCCGACCCAGTCGTAGTAGTCGTCGCAGTCGAGGAGGCCCCAGGTGTTGGCGATGTAGTGGGTGACCATGTCGACGGTGGACATGAGGTACCTGAAGACGTTGACGTCGTGGACGGCGACGAACTCGCGGCCTTTGCCGGTTCTGAGGGCGACGACGGTGGTCTTGCCGTCGATCTTCACCGTCATGAGCTTGACGCCGACGGCGTAGAGGTAGGCGAGCCTGTTCTCGAGGGCGATCCTGTAGTCGTGTTGGAAGTGTTCCTGGAACTCGGTGTAGGCCTTTCCGCCCTGGACGTCGACGCCTAGGTCTTCGGTGGCGACGGAGGTCCAGGCGTGTTCGAAGGTGTCGGAGACGCCGGTGTTGGTGAAGACGCCGGGTGGTTCGGCGAAGAAGCCGGTGGAGGCGAGGATGTCGGCCTCTGAGGGCTTGTAGCCCTCTCGGATGAGCATGCGATAGACCTGGAGGTAGTGGGCGCGTCTGTGGTTCCATTGGGGTGGTTCGTTGAGGTGTGAGACGAGGTAGTAGGCCATCTCGAGGAGGTTGACGACGGGTTCCATGTGGAGGGCGGCCCATACCACGACGTCGATCCTGGGTCTCCTGATCCACTTGCCGTCGATCTTGACCTTGAGGTCTTGGAGGGGGATGAGTTCGACGCCTACGACCCTTCCGGTGTCGGGGTCCCAGACGGGTTTGACGCCTAGGTAGTAGAGGACTTCGGCGACGCCGAGTCCGCCGGAGCAGAGTTCCTGGACGCCCCAAAGGACGATGCCGACGGAGTCGGGCCAGCGGTGGTACTTCTGGTAGTACATGGCGAGTTCCCTGTCGACGAGTTGGACGGCGAGTCTCCAGGCCTCGGGCGTGGGGATGTGGTAGGGGTCGAGGAAGTAGCCTTCGACGCCGGTGGGTACGGCGGTGGGGTACCACATGGGTTCGCCCACTATGCCGGGGGGCACGTACTTGCCGTCGAGGGCGGCGAGGAGGTCGTCGAGTTCCCAGGTCCCGGACAGGACGTACCTGTGGTACTCGACGAAGAGGCGGGCGGCGGCTTCGGCCATGAGCCTGGTCTCGTCTAGTTGGCTCATGTGGGGTGGGCGGCCGAAGACCTCTCGGAAGACCTTCTCGGCCAGTTCGGCCAGGGGTTCCTTGATCTTCCTGTTCCAGAGGGAGTTGATCCTGTCGGCGAGCCTGTAGTCGCCGAGTTTGATCTCGCGGATGCGTAGGTCGGCGTACTCCTCGAGCTCGTGGAGGAGGTCGGGGTGGTCCTTCAGTTCCTCGAGTAGGGTTTCCTCCCAGCGGAGCACCCGGTCCCTGAGTTCGAGGAACTCGGCGGGGTGTTGTTTCCTCCATTCCGTGAGGGTCTCGGGGTCGTGGTCGGGGATGTAGCCGAGGGCGTAGGCGAGGATGGGGGCGACGGAGGGGAAGGCGAGTTCGGCGGCCTCCCTGACGCAGGTTTTCTCGGGGGGTATCTCGCCGTACACGTGTAGGCCGTAGGCGACCTCGGTGGAAGCGAGGTTGAGGAGGTACTCGTGGAGGGTGTCGAAGAACCTGTCGAAGTGTCGTAGGGCCCATTCCTCGGGGTGGTGGGTGTCGCCCCCGAGCATGGAGACGACGTCCTCGATGACGCCGGTCTTGGCGGCTTCCTCGATGATCTGTTCCTCGAGTTGTTTCATCACTTTCTCGTTCTTGACCGTGTTGTACCTCATTTTCTCGTACGATTGTACCAGTCTGAGCAGGGTCGCGTACTTGCCGAAGTCCTTGAAGTAGTCCCACGGGGGCGGTAGGTGGGTGAGGAGTTCGGGGCCGGACCTGTACTTGGCGACCATGGCCTCTCCGGGGTTGGACGTGATGTACAGGTACACGTGGGGCACGTCGGGTAGGAGGAGGTGGGGCCAGTCCTCGCTCATGAGGCCGACCTGGTGGCCGGGTAGCCATTCGAGGGTTCCGTGGGTTCCCACGTGTACGATGGCGTTCGCGTGGAACACGTGTCTGAGCCACTCGTAGAAGCAGATGTACTGCCAGTTGGGTGGGAGTTGGGGTGAGTGGTAGACGAGGTCGGGGTTACCCGACCAGCCCCTGATGGGCTGGAGTCCGACGAGGACGTTGCCGAAGTGCACGGCGGGGATCACGTAGTACCTGTGGTCCACTATCATGATGTTGAGGTTGTCGTTCGGGGGGCCGAACTTCTTCTCGACCTGTTCGAGCCAGGAGCGTAGGAACTCCTCGGCGCGTCGGGCGTCGGGTCCGCCGTACCGCTTCAGGAGGTCGATGAGGTAGTCTATCCTGGCCTCGATGTCCTCCCGGAACCACTCCTCGAGCGTGGAGACGGGTACGAGTTGGTCCTTTGAGACCGTGCAGAACGTGAAGTCGCCGAGGGGACCGCCTTTCACCTCGACCTTTCCGTCCTCGACGATGACCTGGACGTGGTAGGTGTGGTCGCCGTACTTGAACGTGAACTCGGCCTTGGCGGAGCCTCCCTCGTACAGCTCGGCCATCTGTTTAAGCTCGCCGCGGGCCCACGGGCCCATGTTCTTGAGGACGAGGTCGGACACCTGCATGAGGACCTGCGCCAGGAAGAGTTGGATCTCGGCGGCCCGCTCGGGGTTCTGGCGGTAGAGTTGGGCGAGGCGTCGGAACACCGGGGTGGCGGGGCCGAGGTCGTAGCCCTGTTGGGCCATGGCGGCGAATATCCTGACGAGCGATTCGAACACGTCGAGGTACGAGGCCCCGATGGATCCCCTGCCCGGTGGGTAGTCGTACAGGATGAAGGCTATCCTCTTCCTGTCGTTGGGCTCGTACCTCAGTTCGACGTAGCCGACGACGAGGCGGCCTAGGTCCTGGAGCATGTACTTGAGGGGTAGGAGTTTCATCTCGCCCGGGATCTTGAGGGCGCACATCTTGAACCAGAAGGCGCCCTCCCTCTCGGGTCCTCCCATGACCTGGTAGGTCCATTCGAAGAAGGCTCCCATCCTGTTGCCTTGATCGGTGCCTATGGGCATGTAGAGGTACCTGTCGAGGTCGTCCAGGTAGTCGGCCCAGAACGGGTACACGACCTTGATGACGGGCGCGTCCACGTCGGCGAGGGCCCAGGCGCCTATCTTGGGGTAGTCCATGGTGAAGGCCCAGAGGGATACGACGCACGCGATGTCGTGGCCGGATCTCTTGAGGGCCTCGAGCACGTCCACGGGTTTGACCACCGCTCCGTCGCAGAGTATCGCTACGACGCCGACGTCCTTCCACCCGGCCTCGTCGAGGGCGCTGCGTATCGCGTCGGTGACGGCCTCGACGAAGCCCTTCTCTCCCTTGTAGAGCTCGTCCACGTAGCCCAGGACGACGACGAGTCTCTTCCAGGGTAGGCGGAGGTTCTCGATGAAGCGCTTGCACGCGTCGCCCAGCGACATGGCCCACGAGGGTATCGAGACCCCTCCTTGGAGCTGTATCCAGAGGGGTCCGTTCCACTTGGCCTTGCCCTCCAGGGCGAGGAGCCACCGGTGGTACTCGGCGTTGAGCCGTTCGCTGGAGACCTCGGGGTAGATCCATCCCCGGCCGGGCTCGTAGATGGCGACGAAGGTGACCTTGACGCGGCTGATGTCGAGGGCGCTGGTCGGGACCTGGGGGTAGGCGAGCCATAGTAGGAACTCGAGGGGTGCTTCCAGGGTGGGTGTGAACCTGAAGAGGAAGGAGAGGTTGACGAGCGCCGCCTGCATGTTGGACTTGGGGATCCTGTTCGATCTGACGAGGATGAAGTCGTGGTCCTCTCCCGTGACCATGACGACGGCTTTCTTGCCCTGCTTGAAGAGGGCGCCGAGGAAGCCCGCCATGGTGCCCATGGGTTTTCCGAGGACGAGGTCGGACAGCGTTTGGACGAAGGGTGTGGGCATGGGGCCCATGTTGTCGAGTACCACGATGTCGGATTCCTTGATGTCGCGGGCCAGGGTTCCGTAGTCGACGGAGGAGAAGGTGTCGCTCCAGCTGACGAGGACGTTGTGTACGTGGACGGTGACGTCGAGGCCGGTGGCTTGCGACACGGCCCGCTGTACCTGTTGGATGTCCTGGCCCTCGGCCGCGTTCCCGAAGACCGTCACGGTGACGTGCGTGGCGGTGGCCGGGGCCATCAGGGTTAGGATCGCGATGAGGAGCGTCGTTCCAGGCCTCAAATCCCGGACTTCGCCCCCCGGAGGTAATGTTCCGATATTCGAAACGATACGTACGGGGGGAGAGGGGCGTCAGCGCCGGCGGAGTACCATGGCCAGCGCCGTCAGCCCCAGGACGACCGCGATCGGCGTCACGGGGGCTCCCCTGTTCTCAAGGTTGTTGACCTTCTCCTGCAGGTCGCTGACGTTGGTCTTAAGCTCGTTTACATCGTTTTCTAGCGAGGACACCGTTTGTTTAAGGTTGTTAACGTCGTTTTCTACCGTGTTAAGTTCCTGGCCGATCTGCGATACCTGGGACGTCAGCTGGTTCTCGACCGCGGAGAGGCGCTCGGCGACCTCGATGGCCGGTTCCTGGGCCACGACTCCCAGGCTCGTGGTCAGCTTGTTGACGCAGGTGTACACGTCGCCCCTGGCGTGGCCCCCGTACCCGGTGTCACCCACGTAGTACACCGAGTACACGGTACCGTGGTCCGGGAACAGCACGAAGGCCGGGCAGTACTGGTAGTCGTTCTGCTCGCAGGTCGTCACCGGGCCCGTGTACATGACCTTGACACCGTTCACGGCCCCGGTGGTGGTGTCCAGGGTCACGGCCACGGTGGCGCAGGAAATGTTAACGTATCCGAATCCGCCGATGTTGTCCGAGTACTCGACCATGTAGTAGTACGTGCCGTTGTCCTCGCCGATCATGGCGACGTACGGGTTGGTCTGCGTGTAGAGCTCGCTCGGCGCGGGCTGGGCACCCACCAGGCTGAACGACCAGGTGGACGTCGACGTGTTGTACTCGGCCTGGAGCGCGGCCACGTAGATGTCCGGTACGTTGCCCGTCATGGAGCCCCACAGGCTGCCGTACATCCACGCCACCAGGTCCCCGGACACGAACGGGTAGGCGCAGCACGTCACCGGGTAGTCGTAGAGGTACATCTCGTCGCCCGGTAGGTCGTACGTGTACAGGAGCTTGCCCGTGGACAGGTCGAAGACCGCGACCTTGGCCCTGGCGTTCATGAAGTCGCCGTACCAGTCGCCCCACATGGTGCTCGGGAAGGCCTCGGAGTAGTCCGTGTAGGCCACTAGGAGGGCGTTCAGCGTCTGCCCGTTGCTCTCGAACGTGAACAGCGTGGCCACGGGCCTCGGGTGTAGGTAGGCGTTCACGGTCTTGCCCATGGATGAGCTCACGTACTTGCCGGGCCCGGCCACGGGGACCACGTCGGCGCAGACCAGGTACACGACGACCTCGCCCGTGGCGGTGTACTTGTTGCTGCCCACGGTGATCTGATCGCCGCTCACCGTGAAGGTTATCGAGCCGACTCCCTTGACGGCGACCGTGCCGTTGGACGTCGGTATCACGACGTACAGGTAGGCCGTTTGGGACGGGGCTTGGACGGTCACGGTGCCGTTGTTGTTGGTCACGGTGACGCCGAGGGCGCTACCCACCGTGTTGGGAGAGCTCGGCGTCTGCAGTTGACCGGACGAGTAGGGCACGTCCACGACGTCGAGGCCTAGCTGCACGAGGCCGTCGGTCGTGACCGTGTACTTCGTGGTGCCGACGGTGATGTCGTACTCGTACTCCCCGTTGGTGGGCGTGGTGCTGACGCCTATGCTACCCTGACCGCTGGAGAGCGAGACCTGTACCGTCGTGGTGGTCTGGTTGGTGCTCGTGTTCGTCAGGCCGAGCACCTGGGAGTTCCACGGCGTGAACAGGGCGATGTTGACGCTGGTCGGTGGCGTGCTGAGGCTCGAGAAGTTCAGCGTTAGGTTGCCGTTCGAGTAGCTCAGGTACTTCGAGGCGTACTGTTGGATGTAGACGTCCGTGCCCGTCTGACTGGGTACGATGGTCACGGGGGTGGTGCTGGCGACCGTGACGTTGATGCTCGGGGGTGTCGAGCTCAGGTTGGCCGTGACGTCGAGTTCCGTCATGACTATGGAGCAGGTGCCGTTGTTCCAGGACTCGTACACGAGGTAGTACTTGCCGTTGCCCGCGGGTACTATCCACGGGCAGGCGGCGTTGTCCGCGACCTTGACGGGTGTCCCGAGCGTGGCGGATACGGTGCAGTTCTTGGTGTCGACGTCGAGTATCACGGGTTCCACGTACAGGGTTCCGTAGCCCTCGGTCGAGCCGGACGCCGTGGGTTGCACGTAGGCGACTATGAGTCCCCAGGTCGATCCGTTGACGGCCACGCTCGCCGCGGCGGGTGTCGTGCCGCTGGAGGCTATCTGGAAGTACGTCTCGTTGGTGCCGTTGTAGGTGGCGGGCTTGCCCTCGATGATGACGGCGCCGTAGATCTTGTTGTCCTTGGTCTCCCAGGCCGTGAAGACGGTGTCCTCGTAGTTGATCTCGGTCTTGGCCACGGCGGGCGGTTCGTGCTCGAAGTAGTACCCCTGGTAGGCGCTGACGATCTGGTCGCTGGTCTCCACCCCGGTTCCGGGTGTGGTACCTGGCGTCACGTAGTAGTCGGCGCTGGCGGCGGTCGGCAGGGCGGCGACCGCGGCGGTCAGGAGGAGTGCGGTTATGATTTTATTTACGATAACTTTTCACCCCCTGGGCTCGGGTAAACCGGGAGGTATTTGCCTTAAACGCGATTGTAGTTCCATGACACGGGGGTGTTGAAGTTGTTAAAAACCCTGCGGATCCCGGTGACCGCCCTGGTGGTGTTGGGGGCGGTCGTCGGGGCGTGTTCCGCGGACACGTGGACTAGCACGGACGTTTACCAGAAGATGCGCAGTGCGGTGGGATGGCACATAGAACAGGGTACCTTCTACTGGTTCATCCCGACGACCCTAGGCGGTCCCTACGAGCCGGACAAGCACCTTTGGGATCCCACGAAGCTGGGGTCGGCGCTGGCCTACGAGCTCCACGCGATAGCGTTGGCCTACCCGACGTTGGACAGGGCCGCGGCCGAGGGTCTGCTGGCCGACAGTTACCCCGCGGTGCTGAAGAGCTACGAGAACGAGATCCCGTTACCCGCCGAGGAGTGGCCGAAGGTCAGGGACGCGTGCATAGAGTGGGTCCTGGACAACCAGCTGTCGGACGGAGGTTGGGGTTACACGTGGACGTACAACGGGTTCACGCACACGGGCTCGTGTACCAACGAGACGGCGGAGGCCGTGATATTCCTGAACAGGGTGCTTCAGGAGTACGAGCAGGGGCAGATCCAGCTGCCCCAGGGTGTTACCGTCGATCAGATAGCCCAGGCCATCAAGTCGGGCGTCGGGTGGTTGCTGGACAACCAGCTGTCCGACGGTGGGTGGTCCACGTCGAAGGCGGAGGCGCAGACGTCGAGCGGTTGGTACACGCAGATGGCGTGCTGGGCGCTGTTCTACACGCTGTTGAACGCGAAGTACCTGGGCCTGAGCCAGGAGGACGTGGACAAGATCAAGCAGGCGTTGGATAGGGGTATCGAGTGGATCCTGAACACGCAGACGTCGGACGGGGCCTTCCAGTCGGGCGTGATGTGCAGCGAGTACTCGCCCGACACGCAGGCGTACATCATCGACCTGCTCGTCAAGGTGGCGGCCTACGACGACGCGCTCGGGCTGGGGCTCGACAAGAGCAGGATCCTGAGCGCCATCGAGAAGGCCGTTCAGTGGTTGTTCAAGGAGGGTGAGTCGGGGATAACGTGGGTTCAGGTCACGATCAAGGACTCGTACGGGAACCCGATAGAGACGGCGTACGGTCCGGCTTGGGCGTACTCGGAGCAGTACCTGGAGTCGCAGAACTCGCCCGAGACCACGGTGACGGGTAACGTGCTGAGCCACGCGCTGCTCGAGCTGTACTACTACGGTATAGCGACGGACGTGGAGGTGGAAACCCCGGGCGGTGAGGTTCCGTTGAAGGAGCTGTTCGATCCGAACTCGAAGTACAACGTCTACGCGACGATCCAGTGGCTCATGAACCAGCAATGGTGCTCGACGCTGGAGAACGTGGCGTGGTACGGGGGGTGGCCGTGGCCCGCGATGGGCGTTCAGGTGACGTCGACGACGGCGACCCCGAACCCGGTGTCACCGTGGGCGACGGCGTACGCGATGAGGGCGTTGGAGGCGTTCTACGATCCCGCCGTGTACTACGGGACGTTGCCGAGCGTTCCGACGGCGACGACCCAGACACCTACTTCGTCGACGGGTTCCACGTCGGGGGGCACGTCGGGGCTGCCGGTGATCCCGGTGGTGCCGGTGCCGAGGAGGAGGTCAGAGTAGGCCCATGGGCGTCGAGTCCCTGTCCTCGTCGACCACGGTGATGATTATTTTCTCGCCGTCTTCGGGCTCGTGGACGAGCTCGAGCATCTCCTCGCTGACCCTCTCCACGTCGAAGCGCCTGATGCCGGGGGCGACCTCGGACTCGACCTCTATCTGGAGGGTCTTGCCGACGACCCTGACGACGCGGCCCGGGACGTGGACGAAGGCGTAGTTGAGTTCCACCCTGTCCCCTTCCTCTAGTTCTTCGAGGAGGTACCTCCTGACCTCCTCCACGGTCATGGTGAGCCTCTTCACGGGTGGGTTACCCCCGGTTCGGTGTGGGTCGAACCGTGGATATCGTTGACGGCCGGGGGACCGGAGTGCGATTTCCGGAAGCCGACAAACTTATATCTGTCATTTTCCGGAGGCGTCAGCCGGAAAATAAATGCCGGCAATGGGGGCCGGAAAGGTAATGGACCCGGCGAGCCTGTCGCAGGCCGTGTGGAACGCGCTGTCGACGTGGGGATCGACGGGACCGGGAGCGATCTACTTCCTGATCTGGGCGGCCGTGCTTGTCATCGGCATGCAGATGGGCTTCATGTTCCTCGAGGCCGGTCAGGTCAGGACCAAGAACGTGGTCAGCGTGCTGATGAAGAACCTGATGGACTTGGCCCTCGGAGGTATAGCCTTCACGTTCTTGGGCTTCGCCATAGGCTTCCCGCAACAGGCTGGTGGCATCCTTCACTGGTTCACTCACCTGTTCACGGCCAACCCGTGGGCCGCCAACCCCATGAAGGCGCAGGATCCGTACAACATGGCGTACTGCTTCTTCGAGCTCTCGTTCTGCGCCACGGCCGCGACGATAGTCTCGGGGGCCGTCGCCGAGAGGATCAACTTCAAGGCGTACATGCTCATGTCGGTGATAACCACCGCGATACTCTACCCGATATTCGCCAGGTGGACCTGGGGCGGGGGCTGGCTCGGAGGTAGTAACGGATGGGTAGCCCACGTGTTCGGGGCCCCCTACCACGACTTCGCCGGATCGACGGTGGTCCACGCGATGGGTGGTTTCCTGGCGCTCGCGGCGGCCTGGCTGCTGGGGCCGAGGATCGGTAGGTTCGTGAACGGTAAGCCGAAGCCCATCCCGGGTCACAACATCCCTCAGGTGTTCCTGGGTGCGATGTTCCTGGGGATAACGTGGTACGGTTTCAACGTGGGTAGCTCCACGGAGCTTTGGGACCCGTCGAGCGGTAACTGGGTGAGCTCGCTGGTCGCCATCAACACGACGCTCGCCATGTGTGCGGGGGCGACGGCCGCGGCGTTCGCTAGCAGGTTCGACCCGTTGTGGGCGGCCAACGGTCTGATAGCGGGGCTCGTGGCGATATGTTCCGGGTGTAACGTCATGTCGCCGTTCGGTGCCCTGCTCACGGGTATCGGTGCCGGTCTGGTGATAAAGCCGGCGTTCAAGCTCGAGGAGAGGCTGAAGATCGACGACGTGGTGGCGGCGTGGCCCGTGCACGGTGCCGCGGGTATCTGGGGCGCGATAGCCTGCGGTATCTTCGGTCAGAAGGCCCTCGGAGGGGTCGGTGGTGTTAGCCTGGCGGCCCAACTGCTCGGGGCCGCGACGTGCGCGGCTTGGGCCTTCGGTGCCGGTGCGTTGACGTTCTACGTGATCGACAAGGTGATCGGTCTAAGGGTGGACGAGAAGGAGGAGAGGAAGGGTCTGGACGAGGTGGACTTCGGCGTGGTGGCCTACCCGGGCCTCGAGGTGAGGGAGTGATCGGGGGTTCGTGTCCTTGTACATGGTCGAGGCGGTGATCAGGCCTGAGAAGTTGGACGAGGTGAAGGACGCGTTGGACGAGGCGGGTTACCCGGGTATGACCGTGATAGACGTGAAGGGCAGGGGCAGGCAAAGGGGAATCGTCCACAGGTACAGGGACGAAGAATACAGGATCGACCTCCTCGATAAGGTGTTGATCATGATAGCGGTTCCGTCGGAGGAGGATGTCGAGAAGGTCATCGACATCATCTGTGAGCACGCGAGGACGGGCAAGCCCGGTGACGGCAAGATCTTCGTCCTACCCGTGGAGAAAGTCGTCAGGGTACGCACGGGAGAAACCGACGAGGAGGCGGTACAGTAGGGTTTCTTTCTCCCGCCTCATTCGGTATTGTTTTGTGTTTTGTAACGATTCTCGGTCGGGGGGAGGGTTAGGGGCGTGGGTTGAGGGCGGAGTTGAGGTAGAGTTTGCCTTCCACGTCGGGTCCGCAGGCGTGGTCCCCTACGAACATGTGGTACGTGCCGGGTACGCCGTCGACCTCGGTGACCCCTTCGTACTTGAACCCGGGGAGCACGTCCTCGGCCCTTCCCATGATGATGATCTCTCCGCCTTCCATCTCGGCGCCGGCCCACAGGTCGGCGTCGCCTTTGACGATGATCCTGCCGCCTTGCATGTGGATGCCGGCCATCTTGCCGACGCTGCCCTCGATGATTATCTCCCCGTCGGCCATCCACTCGCCGATCTCGTTGCCGGCGTCGCCCTTCACTATGATGGTGCCTCCCTTGGTGCCCCTCCACTCTCCCCTGTAGGTGGAGCCGACGTAGTCGCCGGCGTCGCCTTCTACGATGAGTTTGCCACCCTTCATCTCCCTGCCGACCCAGCTGTCGGCGTCGCCTTTGACGATGAGTTCTCCGCCTTCCATCTCGGCGCCCGTGTGCATGCCGGCGTCGCCTTCGATGACGATCCGTCCGGCGGTCATGGCGTGGCCGATGTACTTGACGTTGGGCACGTCCCCGGCGATCCTGATCTCGATGTCCTCCGGGTCGTCGGCGGTTTCTCCCTCTACGTCGAAGAGTTCGCCGAGTTCCCTCTCGGTGTTGCCCTCGTGGACCTTGAGGGATTCTATCTCGTCGATGGTGAGGCCGGCGAACTCGTCGGGCTTGATCACCTCGGCCTCGACAGGTACCTCGAAGTCCTCCTTAGGTTCGAGGATTATCACCTTCAAGCGGCGGTACCCCCGTGGCGGCCTCGTCGTCGGGTAGAAAAGTGTGGGGGCTTAGGAGAGGCGATCGCGCGCGTCGATCTCGATCCTCTCCTCCCTGGGTAGGTAGACGTCCTGGACCTCGTAGTTGCCCATGTTGACGGAGTAGTAGCGTCTGAACTTGGTTTCGAGGTCCTTCTTGACCTCCTCGAGTAGGTCCTCGGGTACCTTGACGTCGACCCAGTAGGTCCTTCCGACGGGCTCGTTGACGACGGTTCCTTCCTGTACGACGATCTCGCCGTCCTTGACCACGAGCCAGGCCTGTTCGAAGGCCTTCTCGACCTCGGCGTAGTCCCTGGAGGGGTCCACCTCGTCGGGTTTGATGTCGTAGATGGCGACGTGGGCGTAGGCTCCTTCGCCGAGGTGTCCGATCCTGTCCTCGAGTCCCAGCATCTTGGCGGGTGCGGCCCTGGTGCTGATGGCTATGTCGTTCCAGTCGTATTCCCTGTCTATGGAGCCGATGACGGCCCTCTGGCCGACCCACGGGTGGACGCGCTCTATCCACTGGTTCCTGTATTCCTCGCTCATGAGCCAGGCCATTATCCTGGGGTATCTGAAGAAGGGCCCGGCGTTCGGGTGGTCGGTGGATATCACGACCTGCCACGGGTTCTCGGTCAGGAGGGCTATCTCGAGGCCTATGGCCCACTGTACGGAGTGGACGGGGTTCTTGGGGCTGTAGATGAAGGGTACGACGCCGGATCCCGTCTCGAGTTCGACGTCGTAGTTGGCCCACTTGAAGCCCGTCAGCTCGTGTAGCTCCCACTCGAGGGGTCCGTCGGCGGTCATGGTCGTGGTCTCGTCGAGGGTGACGGCGCCGAGGTCGATGGTCATGTGGTCGTTCTTGTTGAGGTACTTGGCTATCTCCTCGGCCATGGATTCGAAGGTCGGCCAGGAGTCGCCGCCGTAGGCGTGGAACTGGACGTGGGTGTTGTGGGCGAGTTGTTCCCTTTCACCGAGTTGCGGGTCTGGTTCCACGCCGGCGTTCTTGATCACGTCCCAGGTCTCGAGGGTTAGCTCGTAGTTGCCGGGTTCGCCGAGGAGGTTGGGGTGGATGTGTATGGAGTGGGGTAGGCCCAGCATCTCGTTGATCTTGACGTAGTTCTCGTAGATCTCGGCGGGTGTTATCTCGAAGTGCGGGACCGGGTCGTCCAGGCTGTGGACGTTCTCGCCCCAGCCCCAGGCCTCGGTACCGCCGGGGTTGACCATCTTGATGACGAAGCCCTTGGTGGCGCGTAGTAGCCAGGCCGCGTAGGCCGCGGCCTTCTCGAGCTCGCCTTCCTTGATGTACTCGTAGAGGATCCAGTTGTTGGCCATGAGGGTGTAGGCTCCTTCGTCCAGGATCGGGGTGTCTCTGATCTCCTCGTGCGTGTGCCTGGTCAGGAGCGGGGGTGTGGCGGCCTCCATGACGGTCGTGTATCCCATCTGCGCGTACATGTAACCCGTTATGGTCGTGGACGGGACCGAGAAACCGGATCCGGCCCTGTGGCCGAGTTTCTTGGCGGCGACGGCGAACCTGCGGCTGTCCTCGGGTCTGAATATCCTTCCGACGTTGACCTTGGGTCCGGCCACGTGGGCGTGGATGTCGACCCCGCCGGCCATGGTTAGGCGACCTTCGGCGTCTATGACCTTGGCTTTGGATTCGTCGACTTCGGACGGGTCGACTATCTTACCGTCCTTGATGCCTATGTCCATGATCTCGCCTTCCACGTCGTTCAGGGGGTCGTACACGCAAGCGTTCTTGATCAACATCTCCTTGGCCAATGGGGAGGACCCCCTCGCCGTGGGTGATCCGGTCCTTCCCACGGATAAAGCGTTCGTCGTACGGGGCGGGTGCGACCCGCGGTCAACAGACTATCTTGCGTCGGGAGGGGGCCACGTTGGCCTCGGCCCCGCACTCGGGGCATCGGGCCTTGTAGGAGTCGACCTCCTGCTCGGGTATAACGGCGTGGCAGAAGGGGCACGCCCACACGTGCTTACCGGTCTTCTCGCAGTACCCCACGTCCCCGAAGGAGGGGCGGATCATGGGGTCCTCGTCGACCTCGTCCCTCTCCCCGAACCAGGCGGCGGGGAGTTTCCTGGTGGCGCGGACGAAGAGGCGGTAGGCCGCCTCGTTGACGCAGGACTCGGAACCGCAGTACGGGCATCGGGGGGCCAAGGGGGTTCACCCCGAAGTTCGATAGAATTCGAACTATATCTCACTTACGGATGGGAACGATCGTGTTTCAGGGGGATGGAAGGAGGTCGGGAGCGCCCGGGCCGGCGGGGGACGTCCCCCCGCCACGACCCCACGGGGCTCCCCTTTCGGGGTTTACCCCGTGGGGCGGCCCGGGCTTACATCTCCTCGACCTTTTCGATGACCATCTCGAGGAACTCCACGTCGTTGAGCATGCCCTCCGGCGGCTCCACGACCTTGCGCATCCTGATCGGCACCGCGTCCATCCTGTACGCCGTACCCTCCCACTCGATACCGGCGATCGCCGTGGGCACGTACACGTCGGCCAGCTCCGCCGTCGGCGTCCAGTGCGGGTCCACGCACACCAGCGGGATCTCGGCCATGCGCTCCACGGCCTTCTGCGGGAAGTGCGCGCCCGGATCGCTCGCCACCACCATCATGGCGTCGGCCCATCCGCGGGTCAGTAGGTCGATGGTGCTGGTCTCACCCGGGTTGTACCTCGGGTAACCCCTGGAGAAGTCCACCGCGTACGGGTAACCCGTGGTCCACGCCACGACCTCGTTGAAGCCCGTCACGTTGTAGTGTCCTCGCATCATCGTCAGAACCCACTTCGTGTACTCGTTCAGATCCCTGACCAGGCAGATCGCGTTGTCGATGTTCCTGTGCCTCGCACCCGTCATCGTGATACCCATGCACCAGAACAGGCAGCCGAAGGTCGCCTCCTTCAGCAGGTCGGCGACGTGGTAAACGTCCTCCACGGGTACGCCGGCGACCTCGTCCTTCTCGATCTCGAACCCGTGAACGGCGGCCCTCAACGCGCCGATCAGCTCGTAATCCCTGTGCGGCTCGACCTGGATGAACACGTCCGCGAGCCTCGCCGTGGCGGTTCTACGCACGTCGACCACTATCAGCGTCCTGTCCTCGCGGCCCTTGCGCCTGAAGTAACCCCTGGTGAAGGTCGTGTACCTGCTCATGTGCCTCGGGTGCGCGTGCATCGGGTTGCTGGCCCAGTACAGTATCGTGTCGGCCCTGTTCTTCACCTCACCCAGCGTGCATCCCGGGACGCCCACGTCCTGGAGTCCCAGCACGGAGGGTCCGTGTCAAACGGTCGCCGTGTTGTCTATGACGCCACCCACCAGCTCGGCGAGTTCGAGGCCCTTGTCCTGAGCCTCGACGAGCGTGGCGGACCACCCGTAGAGGACGGGTAGTTTGGCTTCGGTTAGGATCCTGGCGGTTTCCTCGGCGGCGTCCTCGTAATCGACCTCCTTCCAGTCACCGTTCTCCCTGATCATTGGCCTCGTGTGCCTGTCCTCCTCCTGAGCCGTCAGGAACTTGGCGGCGCCGATCCTGCACGCGTGCCTGACCTCCACGATCTTACCGTCCTCAACGACCACCTCCAGATCATCGCACAACGTACCACAGAACGGGCAAACCACGTCCTTGATCACTTCCCTCGCCACGTTCTCACCCCCTGTCCCGTCGTTCGAAACCGTTCGGGTACCTCTCCACCTGCGTCGAATGAAAATCAGGAGATAAATGGGGATCGGAAAAAGGGGACTTTATTCGGACTTTAGATACTCCGATCGCATCAGGGAGCTCATGTCCTCGTAAGGTTCCTCGTCCGTGGGCTCGATCTCCACCTTGACTCCCTTGAACCTGGGCATGCCCGTGGAGTCCGTCTCCGGGTTGACGATCCTGTTGACCCAGGGCCCCATGGGTATGAACACGACGCCCGGGGGTGGGACGTCGGTGTCGGCCTCCCTAGCCTCGACGACGATCTCCCCGTACTCGGACTTCACCTTCACTGGATCCCCGTCCTTGATGCCCAGGGCCTGCATGTCGCTCGGGTTGAAGTAGCAGACGGCCACGGCGTTCGGGTAGATGTCCTTGTCCTTGCCGGTCTCTATGGCCTCGCCCTGCCAGATCGTCCTTCCGGATAGGAGCAGGAACTCGGGCAACGCCGCTCACCCCGTTAGGGTTTCACCTCTATCGCGTCGACGGGACAGGCGCGCTCGCACGTGAAGCACGCCTTGCAGAGGTCCTCGTTGACCACGGTCACGGTCCCGTTCACGACCTTGAGTACCACCTCGTCATCCTCCTCCGGACCCTTGCCTCCCCACGCGTTGGGGGAGTTGGCGGCGTTCACGGGGCAAGCCACCACGCAGTTACCGCAACCGTGGCAACGCTCCTCGTACACGGTGATCTCGGGCATTCGGGACACCCCCGACGCTGTCGATCGGGTCGTCGGTTTAAAACCACCGTGAACCCGGGGGGAGGGTCGAGACCGGGGTTAACGACCCTCGCGTTCCAGGTTTTCGATGACCTTCGACCAATCTTCGAAGCGCCTCACGGGTATCAGGTAACCGTCGTCCCCGGGGCCGGCTCCCGGCGGTAGGAGGAGCAGGGCGTCGGTCTCCCGGAACAGCTGGAGGTTGCTGGACACGTCCCTGGGGAGGGCCTCGGCGCGCCCGTCCTCGATCTTCACCCTGGCGATCACGCCGACCGACCTTTTCGCCTTCACGTCGTGATCCGACGTCTTGAACGCCACCACCCGCGGGTCGGCGCCGGCCAGGACCTTCAAAGCGGGAAACACCCAAGTTTCGAAGGTCGTGAGGGCCGAGGTAGGCCAGCCCGGTAGCGTGAAGGCCACGCCGTCCTCGCCTACGGCGAGCCCGAACGGTCTCCCGGGCCTGAACTTTATCCCGTGGACGAACCTGTCGTACAGGTCCGCGAGGACGTTCTTCACCACGTCCTTCCGTCCGACCGACGATCCTCCCGTGAGTACCACCACGTGGGCCTCGGAGGACGCCTCCTCGAGGGCCTCCCTCAGCTCCTTCTCGTCGTCGGGCACGAGTTCCCTCCCGAGGAACTCGACGAAGGGTTCGGACTCCAGCCTGGCCTGGAGGGCGGGGCCTATGCAGTCCGGCACGTCGTAGGGGGATTCCACGTCCCCGGGGTCGGGGACGAGCTCGTCGCCCGTGGTTATCACCGCCACCCTGAGCCTCTCCCTCACCTCCACCTCGTCCACGCCGAGCTCTATCATCACGGCCACGTCGACGGGTGTCACCTCGTGCCCGGCCTCGTAGACGACCTCGCCCTCCTCCACGAAGGAGCCCTTCTCGTCCAGGTTGTCCCCGGGTTCGACCGGCTCCTTCACCTCGATTCCGTCCTCGGTCTCTTCGACGAACTCGACCGGTATCACCGCGTCGGCACCCGGAGGCACGGGGGCGCCGGTGTCCACGTAGGCGGCCTCACCGGGCCCGACCTCCACTTCGGGCTCTCCCTCGCCTATGCGGGACGATCCCACGACCTTCAGGACGGCCCCGGGTTTCGCGTCCTCGGCCCTGACCGCGTAACCGTCCATCGCGGACCTGGTGAAGGGTGGGGACGGTCGCCTCGCCTCGACGTCGGAGGCCAGTATCCTGCCTGAAGATTCGGAAACTTCTACGGTTTCTGATCCTACGGGGGATACGTCCGAGAGTAGCCCGTAGAACTTGGAGGGTTCCGACAGGTCCTCGGTGAACACGAACCCCCGGTACAACCTACCCTCTGGCGACTTCGGCACCCCCGGTCCTCAGGACCTCGAGGGCTTCTTCCACGTCGGACACTCGTACCGTCCTGCCGTTCACCATCACCTCGAAGGTATCGCCCATCCTCTCGGCCTCCCAGGGGTCGTGGGTGACGTAGAGGGTCGGGGCCCCGAAGTCCTTCAGCACCTCCCTCATCTCCGGGACTATCTCGGCCTTCGCGGCCAGGTCCACGTCGGACAGGGGCTCGTCGAGTAGAACCACCTCGGGCTCGGAGAATAGGGCCCTCGCGAGCGCGACCCTGGTGGCGTAGCCCCCGCTCAGCTCGGAGGGCTTGAGGTCGAGGTGGTCCTCGAGGTCGAGCATGTCGACGAGCCTTTCGAACAGTTCCTCGCCGCCGCGTCCGTGTCTCTCGGAGTACCTGATGTTCTCCTCGACCGTGAGGTGGGGGAACAGGGAGGGGTCTTGGGGCACGTAACCGACGTTCCTGCGTTCGGGGGGTAGATGGGTCACGTCTCTATCGCCCACCACGACCCTACCGTCGTGCGGTGTGAGGAGGCCCGCGACGATCTTCAGTAGGGTGGATTTGCCGCTGCCGTTGGGGCCGAAGACGACCCTGATCTCCCCGTCGTCGACCTCGGTCTCGACTCCCTTGAGGACCTCTCTACCCGGATACGCGAACCGTATCCCCTCCAGTTTCAGCGGCACGCGTGAACTCCCCCGATAGGGATCTCACCAGGGCTATCACGGACACGGCGAGGATCATGCAGAAGACGCTGGCCGCTACGGCCACGTCGAAGTCGCCGGCCTCCACCCTCGCGAACACGTACGAGGCGAGGACCTGCGTCTTCCCGGGCACGTTACCGCCGAACATTATCACCGCGGCGAACTCGCTGAGGGACCTCGAGAACGAGAGCAGCGCCCCCCCGAGTAATCCCTCCTTTATCGCCGGTACCACGACCCTGAGGTACGCCTCCCCGGGCTCGTCACCGAGGGTCCTCGCCACGTCCACGAGGTCGGTCCCCAGTTCCTCGACCGCGGCCTGTACGGTCCTCGCGGCGAGCGGATAGGACACGAAGAACATCGCCAGAACGACCGCGACGAGGGTGAACGCGAGGCCGTTCTCACCGAGCCACCAGAAGTACTTCCTGCCGAAGGCCAGTAGGAGCGCGAGTCCGGCCACGGTGTGCGGGAGGGCTATCGGGAGGTCGTTGAGGAAGTCCGCCACCCTGTAAAGCGGGGACCGCCGCTTGAACAGGTGGTAGTAACCGAACCCTATCGCCATGGCGACACCCATCAGGGCGGCGGCCGCCGCGCACAGGACGGAGTTGACCACCGCGGACCAGAAGTACGGGTCGCCGATCGCCTTGATTATCCCGGAGGGCCTGACGTCGAGCACCAGGGCGACGAGGGGCCACACGACGAGTAGGAAGAAGAGCGGTGGGAAGAGGGACTCCACCAGGAGTCCTCTGTCCACTTTCATGCCGGACTCCACCCGTACTTCTCGAATTCTTTTATATGATTAAGGCAGAAGTTCAAGAATTTCTTGGCGGCTTCTTCGTTTCCTCCTTTAATGATAGCAACTCCCCATATTATCGGTCCTGTCAACGAATGAGGGAATACTTGCACTATTGGAATGTGAAAACCAACCGCTGTGCTCCTATATATAAATCCAACATCTACTTGATTATTCTTAACCATCATGGCAACTTGAGTCACGGTGGCGGGCCTAACTTTGAGGTTCCCGTTCGACTTAATTTTATCCCAAATACCCAATTTCTTCAGGGCGTTCTCGGTGTATTGACCGACGGGAGCCTTGGGTGCCGCTACGGCTACGGTAACCCCTGGCTTCGTTATATCGTAAACGTTCTTGATCCCTTTCTTCTCCCCATCCTTAGACACCACCATAACTAGATAGTCCTTTAAGAACTTCCTAGTGTACACTGTTTTACCCGCTTTCTTCAGTTTCTCGATGTACCTCCAGTCGGCCGAGAAGAACAGGTCGCATTTCTGACCTTGGAGTATCTGCTCGGTCAGACCACCGGACGGGCCGAAGCTGAGGACGACGTCGGTGCCGGTCTGCTTCTTGTACTGCTGGGCGAGCGCCGTGAGCGGTTTCTTGAGGCTGGCCGCCGCCAGGACGGTGATCTGGTTCTGGCTGGTCTCGTAGTAACCTATCCCGGCCGCGATCGCGAGGCCGATTATCACGGCGACCGGTAGCGCCACCTTCTTGTCCAACGTGCGACCCCCGATTACCACGTTCGTTCGATTCGTACGGCTGTAGTGATCGGTGCTTAAAAACGGACGCCGTCGGGTGACCGTTGAGCCGAGGTGCACAGGCGACGGGAATTTGGTAAAAGCGGCCGATCCGACGTGACCGGGGGTATGAGGACTGAGCCCGGCACGGAGGGATCCCGATGAGGACAGGCCTGCGTCGCCGACCCCCCGTGTTTGGACGCAGAAGGACGTGACCGAGGGAGGGAAGAGCCTCGTCATCGTCCTCCCGACCGTGGGGTGCAGGCACTACCGCGAGTCCGGCGGTTGCGTCTTCTGCTCGTACGCCAGGGAGGCGCGGGGCGGGGTTACGGGGAGGGAGCTCCTCGAGGTGTTCGATAGGGTGATGGAGACCGTCAAGAGGCCGGACCCGCCCTTCGCCGTGAAGATATTCACTTCCGGCTCCTTCCTGGACCCGGGGGAGGTCCCACCCGACGTGAGGAGGGGGATACTGGCGAGGCTCGCTGACGACCCCGACGTGTCCGAGGTGTGTTTCGAGTCCAGGCCCGAGTTCGTGAGGCCGGAGATCCTGGAGGAAGTCGCCGAGGTCCTGGGAGGCAAGCCTTTCGAGGTGGGGATAGGGCTGGAGACCGCGGACGACGGTCTGAGGGAACTCCTGAGGAAGGACGTCACGAGGGAGGAGTTCGAGGAAGCCGTCGAGAACGTGAAAGAAGCGGGCGGGATCGCCAAGGCCTACGTCCTGTTGAAACCGCCCTTCCTGTCGGAGGCGGAGGCGGTGTTGGACTGCGTGGAGTCCTGCCTGTACGCGTGGGATGTGGGGTGCGAGAGGGTTTCCGTGTGTCCCATGACGGTTCACGCGGGGACGCCCGTGGAGCGTTGGTGGCGCGCCGGTCTGTACAGGCCGCCGTGGTTGTGGAGCGTCGTGGAGGTCGTGGTCAGGGTGAAGGAGGAGGCGCCGGACCTCGTGGTGAACCCCGACACGGCCGGCGCCGGCACGCCCAGGGGGCCCTCCAACTGTCGCAGGTGCTCGGGTAGGGTGGCCTCGGCGCTGGAGGCGTTCAGACCGTCCCAGGACGTCTCCGTGTTCGAGGATCTGGACTGTCGCTGTCGGGGATCCTGGAGGGAGGACCTTACGTCAAGGTGATGCGTTCCTTCAGGACAGTAGTCCCATGCAGGTCTGTATCAGCTGTGCGGTGAGGGTCGCCGCCAGGTAGTCCAGCGCGCCCACGATCACCGCTTTCTTCAGGAGTTCGCCGTAGGGTGAGGAGAGGAACGTTTCGACGGCCTTGATGGCGTCGCCGATGAGTTCCGGGTGCGTTATCAGGACGAACCCCGTGGCCAGCGCTAGGACGGCCCCCGCGGCCAGGACCTCCGGGTTCTCCCACCACGGTGTCGGTGGTGGGCTCGGTTTCTCCGGGGGTTTGACCACGACGACTTGGGTCGTGGTGGTGGTTCGGGTCGTGGTGTGCTCGTGTTCCTCGCTCGAGGACAGTATCGGTTCGGTGAGCCTGTGGATGTACTCCTTCAGGTCTTCCATGTTCATGATGTCGAGGTACCGGAAGTACCAGATCCATCTGCACCCGGCCTGTACGAGGTATTCGGTCTGCTGGATCAGGTCGGACTCAGAGGGGGCCATCAGGGCTATCGCTATCTTGCCGGGGTATAGGGCCTCGTAGAGCCTGTACACGTGAGCGGGCCACGTGTTGGGTTCGTGGTAGGACTCGGTGTAGGCCTCGATGATGAAACCGTCCGTGACGCTGGCGATGAAGTCTCTATCCCAGGAGTACTGGAGGGGCGGTTCCGGTAGGAGGCAGAAGTACACCTTCTTGCCGGCCGCGTGGACTATCCTGGATATCTGGTCGACGATGCTGTCTATCGCTTGCATGGCCTTGGCCCGGACGGTCGGATCGGTAGTGTAGTACCGGAAAGAGTCGTCCAGTATGACTCCGTCGCAGTACGGGAGCGTGGCCTTGACGGCCTCCAGGATCTGTTGCCTGACCGTCGGGTCCCAGGGGGGTACCCAGCCGTTGGCCGTCTGGAAGCCCACGATCCAGGAGTACACCTTTATCTTCGGGTTAAGGCGCTTGATCTCCCTGTACACGGCGGATATCACGTCGGTCCTGACCTGGGGCGTGGAGACGCCGCGTGTGAGTATGGCCACGTCGGTGAAGCCCGTGTGAACGACGTCCTGGACGAACTGCTGTACGCCTATCTGCCTGACGGTGGATCCCCAGACGAAGACGCCGACCCTGACCCCGTGCTGCGGGACCGGGAGGTTCGTCAGGTCCTGGGCGGCGGCGGGTGTAAGTGTCAGTAGTAGGGCCGTGGCGAGCAGCGCCAGCGTCGGGACTCTCATCTTCGGTTCTCATCCCCCGGTTGGGGTACCCTTCCGGAGACGGACGACCGGATCCGCAACCGTTATAACGGCGTCGGGAAGGCCGATCACCGATCCCGAGTTACCGGAAATCTGATTCCGGGGTGTTGCCCCGTGGCCAAGGAAGTTTACACGATCGACTTCAAGGAGAGGGTCAAGGAGAACGAGGAGAAGGTCGACAAGATCGTCGAGGAGATCGAGAACAAGGACGTGAGGTTCCTCAGGCTCCAGTTCGTCGACATCCACGGTTTCGTGAAGAACTTCGCGATCCCGGCCGAGCGCGTCGAGGAGGCCCTGACCGAGGGCGTCCTGTTCGATGGTTCCTCGATCGAGGGCTTCGTGGGCATCGAGGAGTCCGACATGTACGCGCTACCCGACCCGGACACGTTCGCCATCCTGCCCTGGAGGCCCAAGGAAGGTAAGGTCGCGAGGATGATCTGCGACATCTACTGGCCGGAGGGCAAGCCGTTCGAGGGCTGCCCGAGGCTGAACCTCAAGCGCGTGATGAACGAGCTCGCCGAGAAGGGCTACAGGATGTTCTGCGGCCCCGAGTGCGAGTTCTACCTGGTCAAGGAGGACCCCGAGACCGGGGACATCGTCCCGCACGACGAGGGCGGTTACTTCGACTTCTTCCCGCTGGACAGGGCCGAGGACGTGAGGCGTGAGATCATCTTCGCCATGGAGGAGTTCGGCCTCGAGGTCGAGATGAGCCACCACGAGGTGGGTCCGGGTCAGCACGAGATCGACTTCAAGTTCGACGACGCCCTCAGGACCGCCGACAACGTGATCTCCTTCAAGCAGATCGTCAAGGCCATCGCCCACAGGCACGGCCTGACCGCCACGTTCATGCCCAAGCCCTTCTACGGCGAGAACGGTAACGGTATGCACACGCACCAGTCCCTGTGGGACCCGGACGGCGAGGAGAACCTGTTCTACGACCCCGACGCCGAGGACCAGTACTACCTGTCCGACGAGGCCCTGTACTACATCGGCGGCATAATGGAGCACGCCCACGCCCTGTGCGCCGTGTGCAACCCGCTCGTGAACTCGTACAAGAGACTGGTACCCGGTTACGAGGCCCCCGTGTACATCGCCTGGAGCCCGAAGAACAGGAGCGCCTTCATCAGGGTACCCGCCGCCAGGGGCAAGGCCACCAGGATCGAGTACAGGTCACCCGACCCCGCGTGCAACCCGTACCTGGCCTTCGCCGCCATGATGGTGGCCGGCGTGGACGGCATCGAGAACAAGATCGACCCGGGCGACCCCGTGAACGAGAACCTGTACGAGATGAGCGAGAAGGAGAGGAAGGAACTCGGCGTGGACGAGCTACCGGAGAACCTCAAGGAAGCCCTCGAGGCCTTCGAGGAGGACGAGGTCGTGCAGAGCGCCTTCACCGACCACATCGTCGAGCAGTGGCTCGAGCTCAAGTACGAGGAGTGGGCCCAGTACAGGGAGAGGGTCACCAAGTGGGAGGTCAGGAAGTTCATCGTGTACTGAACGCCCCACCGGCACCCCCGTTCCGCAACCTATTTCTCCCCTCCCTCCCGCTATCGTTACGGGGTAAATAACGATGGACCCCGAGGTCCTCATCCTCCGGGTCCTGGACGACGCCGACGAACCCATGGGATCCGGCCGCATAGTCGAGGAACTCAAACGCAGGTTCGGCAAGGAGTACAGCACGAGATCCATCCGGTACCACCTCCAACGCATGGAGGAAAGGGGCCTCATAGAGAGGATAAGGAGGAACGACCGCGTCATAGGAGCCGTCATAACCGACAAAGGCCGCTACGTCCTCAAGGTCAGAACCTCCAGGGAAAGGGTAGGCATGTACATCTCCGTGATAGAGGAGATGGCCTACCTCTGCGACTTCGACCCCTTCGAGGCCGAAGGAAAGGTCGTCTGCAACGTATCCATCGTCAAGAAGGACGACCTCGACGACTTCCTCACCGCCGTCGAAGAAACCTACAAGGCCGGCGTCGGCCCCAGCCCCTTCGTCGCGATCGAAGAAGGCGAGGAGGTCAACGGCATAAAACTCGAACAGGACGAGGTCGCCGTCCTCACCGTCTGCACCGTCACCGTCGACGGCGTCCTACTCAACCAAGGCGTACCCGTCAACCCCCTCTGCGGCGGCCTCCTCCACTTCGAGGACGGAGAACCCCTCGGCATGGTCGAGTACATCGAGTACTCCGGATCCACCGTCGACCCCCTACACGTCTTCGTCGCCAGGGGCATGACCGACGTCGAAGGCTACATCGAAACCGGCACCGGAAGGATCCCCACCAACGTGAGGTACGTACCCTGGGCCGCCAGATCCGACGTCAAGAAGGTCAAGGAAGCCCTCGAAAAAGCCGACATCAGGGCCATAGTCGACGTCCCCGCCGTCGAGGGCGAGGTCGTCGGCATCCCCATACCACCCAAGAGCTTCGGCGTCGTGGCCTACGGCGGGCTCGTACCCGTGGCCCTGCTCGAGGAGAGAGGCATCAGCGTGAAAACCTACCCCACCAAAACCCTGTACGAGTACTCCGAGATGGAAGACGTCAGAAGACTCTAACCCCTCTCCTCCCTGATCCTCTCGACATCCTCCTCGTACGAAACCTTACCGAAATGAACCTCCTCCGGGATCTCACCCAACTCCTGCAACTTCTCCAACATCTCCTCCGACATAGCCGTCGAAAGTATCAAAGCCGCCCCAGCGATCCTAACGTTATGATCCGTATGCGTGATACCACGAGCCTCATACACCTTAGCCTTCGCAATCACATCCTCAGGACCCACGTAAGTATCACCCGGCAGTATCGAACCCGGCTCCACACACACCTGAACACCACCGAGATCCAACTTCACCCTAGCATCCTCCGGAACCCCAGGCTTACCATCCACCTCGATGACCACCGGCTCACCGTCCTTCGCCAAGATCCTCCCATCCGTATCATCCATCGTGAAATCGATCACCGTATAACCCTGCGGCGGATTACGTAACACCTTCTTAACCGCCTGAACACCCAAACTGTACAACCTCTCGTTCGTAACCGTGAAAAGGTAATACGACACGAAATGCGGCGTAACCACCACGTGCTTGATCCTATCGAACAAACGCAGGTCCTGAGCCCTCGAAACACGACGAACCAACGGCAAACGTCCCTCCCCTCATAACCCGCTCCTCATACGGGATTCGGCCATCCCGATCCGGTCATCGGAACCCGAGCGATCGACCCCACAACCCGGGGGTATCGGCTTGTCCGAATTCAAATCGTTGACGCTTCGAGTGAGGTGGGACGAGGCCGAATTCGACTACCTGGACCAAACCCAACTCCCCGACCGAGAGGTATGGCGCACCTGCCGAACCCACGAGGACGCCGCCGAAGCCATCGAGAACATGCGCGTACGAGGAGCCCCCCTCATCGGAGCCGTCGCCGCCCTAGGCGTATGGCTCGCCCACGAACGCGGCGAAGACACCCGAAAAGCCGTCCAACGCCTCAGGAACACCCGACCCACCGCCTACAACCTCCACTGGGCCCTAGACCGCATGGAACGCACCGACGACCCACGCCGAGAGGCCCAACGCATACTCGAAGAAGACGTCCGAACCAACAAACGCATCGGCGAACACGGAGCCCGACTCCTACCCGACTCCGACGAATGCACCGTACTCACCCACTGCAACGCCGGCGCCCTCGCCTGCGTCGACTGGGGCACCGCCCTCGGCGTCGTCAGAACCGCCGTCCAACAGGGCAAGAACGTCCACGTCATCGCCACCGAAACCCGACCCGTCCAACAAGGCGCACGACTAACCTGCTGGGAACTCCACCGCGACAACATCCCCGTCACCCTCATCCCCGACACCGCCGTCGGATACGTCATGACCCAGGGCGAGATCGACGCCGTCATCGTAGGAGCCGACCGCATCGCACTCGACGGCTCCGTCGCCAACAAAATAGGCACCTACCAAATAGCCCTACTAGCACACGAACACGACATCCCCTTCTACGTCGCAGCACCCACAAGCACCATAGACCCAAACGCCAAAACCGCCGATGACATCCCAATCGAACACCGACCCGAAGAAGAAGTCAAAACCGTAAGAGGAGTAAAAATAGCACCCGACGAAGTACCAGCACTAAACCCAGCCTTCGACATAACACCACCGGAACTAATCGATGCCATAATCACCGAAAAGGGAGTAATAAAACCAGAACACGTCGCATCCGCATTACACTCTACAGACTAATTCCCCCGTTAAGGGGCACCTCCGAACAAGACTTTTTTACACGAAGAAAACACTCAACTCACCCTTAGGATTACACATAATATATAATCATAAACGATGAATTATCGAGTAGAGTCGGGTTCGACATGTAGTCGTGTCCCCGAGTCTCGAGACCCCGGGTTTCAACCCGTAACACCTCGCCCCCGCTGGATCGCTCCCGCCGAGGTTTGTATGGCACGATAAGCAACGCTGAACGTGAGCTCTTCGGGTTCGTGGTATGTCCTAAAGAGGGATTGCCGAAGACCGATCTAGGAGCTTTCGAGGTACTTCGAAGAACCGAATCTCGTCCTCGGTTCCGGAGCGTGGAGGGCCTCGATAGAAGCTCGGGAGTTCCTCGAGAGTTCCTGAGAGACACATCGATGAAATCTCGGTGGGTCGTGTTGGGTCTCGGTGCGGCCCGCCCCCCGATCGGTCTCGGGTTTGTATGGCATAGGGGGAGGGGGTGCTCAGCTCGTCTCGCCCCGCTCCCCGGTGCGCGCATGTTTGTATGGGAGGTTTGGAGGGCGTCCCCCTAAGGGCAAGTTTTATCAGGGTGGAGGTGCTCATGCCATACAAATCTTGAGCGAGGGTGGCGAGCGTGGCGAGGCTTCCCATCCCGACGGACCCCGTGGAGAGAATCCGCGTGATCCGGGTTCTGCGCGAGGCTTGGCGCCGGCGGCAGAAGCCGTGTTTGGAGGCTACCGAGCGTCACGTGAACGACAGGGTTTACGGGCCGTATTTCGTGGCGAGGTTCAGGCCTGGAAAGGCCGCGTGTCGTCGTCGCGGTCGCACGGTGTACCTCGGGGTTCCTTGCAAGGAGTCGGTTGAAGCCGTTGAAGAGCTTCTCGAGTTGTCCAAGAGGGAGTTTCTAACCCTGGCCACGAAGGTGGTTCGAAACCTGCACTCGATATTGAGGCGGCTGCTCGATGAGCTCCCGCCTTTCGAGAAGCGGGCGAAGGCAGTTATCCTCCACCGAATGACCTGGAGTTTCTCGATCGAGGGTGATTCGCTGGAGAACCCGATTCCACGCTACCCGGAGAGGCTTCGAGGCTTCATCGTCCGGGTCCTGGGTCGCTGGTACCCGGGTTACTCGGGCGTGCTGGGGAACCTGTTGGCGAATGGGTCTTAGCGCGGTTCCTCTCGTTCGGGTCGTGGGGAGGGTACCGGGGTAGTCCCGGCGGGGCGGAGGTCGCGGGGTGGCCCCCCGCTTCCGATGACGTTCCCGTTGTTTCCGCCCCGGTACACCTCCCTACCTGGCGCCTTCGGTGTCGGGCCTGTGGGTTTTGATCAGCCAGCGTTCGTCGGTCGCCTCGCGTAGGGTCTCCTCGACGTCCTCGGCGTCCTCCTTGAGGCAGGCGGCGACGACGGTGGGCCCGGCGCCGCTCACCGTGAAGGCGAGGGCCCCGGCTTCGAGGGCTTTCTCCTTGAGCTCGTCGTACCCCGGGATGAAGCGCTTCCTGACGGGTTCGGATATCCTGTCGACGTTCATCATTCGGGCGAAGGTTTCTGCGTCGCCTTCGTGTGCGGCGTGGACCATGAGGGCCACGGCGGATAGGTTCTCGACGACGTCGGGTAGGTCGGGGGGTTGGCGGCGTAGGGCTTCCCTGGCCTTTCGGGTGGGTACCTTCACGTGGGTCGGGGTGGCCGTGATCAGCCTGAGGTCGGGTGGTGGGGTGAGTTTCGCGTGGTGTTCGGGCGACCTCCAGACGACGAAGCCGCCGAGGAGGGATGGTGCGACGTTGTCGTAGTGGGGTTCGCCGGCGGCGGCGCGTTCCCCTTCCGCGGCGAGCCTCAGGAGTTCGGGTTCTTCGAGTCCCAGTCCGAACTCCTTGTCGATGGCGAGCGCCGCGGCCACGGCGGAGGCGGCGCTGCTCCCGAGGCCGCCGGTGGGTACGCCTTTCTCGATCTCGATTGTCACCCCTGGTAGGTCGAACCTCCGGGTCATCTCGAGGGCGACGAGGCCGGCGGTGTTGCGTCGTGGGTCGGTGGGTACGGGGTCGTCGGTGACGATGCGGACGCCCTCGTCCTCCTCGGCCTTGACGGTGTCGTGGTAGCCGTCGATGGCCAGTCCGAAGACGTCGAACCCGGGGCCGAGGTTGGCGACGGTGGCGGGTGCTTCGGCCTTGGCCATGGTTCGGTTCCCCGTGGTTTTGTCCCGTCGGTCCGTCCCGACGGTCCGCCCGTGGTAAGTAGGGAGCGGTGGGTTCCCGTCCGTATCGTTATGTGTTTCGTAACGATACCTAGATATCGGAAAGGAAACGCAAATTAACCGAAGGAATAGGGATGATCCGTCCGGGGGGTGACCGCTTGAAACGCGTCCTGCTCCCCCTGGCGGTCGTCGTGCTCCTGGCGTCCCCCGCGGCCGCCTACGATTGGACCACGACCCAGGCCTACAAGCAGGTCTCCTCGACGTGCAAGAACTACGTAACCCTATGGACGGAGACCGCGTTCTCGACCGGTAGTGGCACCTCGAGCACGTCCGCGAGCCAGTTGGAGTACGACCTCGGCTACCACACCTGGGTGGAGGAGATCCCGAACGGGAACACGGTCACGGTGATCTTCGACGTGGAGTCGGTGTACCCCGTGTTCGAAGGGATGCTGAAGGCGGAGGAGCTCGGCCTCATATCGAGTCAACCCGCACCGGAATCGCACGTGAAACCGTCCGAGGAGTGGACCCAGTACGCCAGGTACTACACCGTGTACTGGCTGCTCAAGGTGCAGAACGACGACGGCTCGTGGCCGGAAAAGGCCACGTTATCGTCCCCGACGCCGACCACGTCGACGACCGGAACGACCCCCACCACCCCGCTGCTGAGACCACCGGTGGAACCGACGTGCGAGGCCCTGATAATGCTGAACCAGGCCCTGGAGAAGGTGGAGAAGGGCGAGTGGAGCGAACCCAAGATCTTCACCACGGACGAACTCGTTAAGGCCATCAAGAAGGGCGTCTCCTGGCTGATGGCCAACTGGAAGGAGGTGACGACCGAGGTCCAACTCGGCGAGTTGAACCCGGCCCTACCGATCAAGGCCCTGCTACTCACGATACTGAACGCCGGGTACCTGGGCCTGACGATCTCGGACGTGGACTACCTCAAGTACAAGCTCACGCAACTGGTCGACGTCACCGTCGACGAGGTGAACAAGTACGTCAACGGCGGCCCGGTGGTGCCCGCGAGGATCGGACCGGTAGCGGAGACACTCGGCGCGCTCTCGGACGTCTTGGCGTACTGCACGACGCTGAAGCTGAGCGTCGACGTTCAATCGCTGAGGAACACCCTCGAGAACGCCGTGAAGTGGCTGTTCTCGAGAGACGCGGGGTTCGAATGGAAGACCGTCAAATACCCCACCGGCACGTACAACGTGCCCGAATGGTGGGGCAACCCCGGGGTAAGCACCGAGGTACTCCTGGGCCTCGAGGAACTGGTGTACCACGACGTGGCCCTGGACGTCGAGATCGGGACCAACAACGGCACCGAGACCCTGAAGCAGATGTTCGGCAACGTCGACTACGGCGTGGGCGCCCTGATCCTGTGGCTGACGACCCCAACCCCGGACTCTAGCGCGATACCCTCGCTGTGGGAGCCCAACCCCGCCGTCCTGACGGAGGCCATGGAGGCGTACCTCGACCCCTCGAAGTACTTCCAAGCCTGGACACCGTCCCCACCGCTACAGTACTACTTCAACAGCCTGATCTCGGACGAGCTCCAAGTGGTCAGCGAGGAGTTCCAGGAGGTCAAGGCCGAGATGACACTGATCCAGAACATGAGCACGATCGTCAACCAACTGACCCAACAGGTCAGCAACAACAGCGCCGAGATCCAGGCGTTGTCGAAGACCGTGAGCGACCTCAAGAACGAGCTGAACAGCGTGAACGACACCCTCTCGAAGGTACAGCAGGACGTCGAGGAACTCCAGCAGAAGGTCCAGGAGCTTAGCTCGAGCCAAGGATCCACGTCCCAGTCGGGAGGCTCCTCGCCATCGTCGAGCGACATCGAAAAGATCGAGCAGGAGATCCAGGAACTCCAAGACCAACTGAACGACGTGTCCAAGGGACTCCAGAACCTCGAGCAGAAGGTTCAGGACCTCGAGAGCATGAAGTCCGACCTCGAGGACGAGAAGAGCCAGGTCCAGAACCTGGAGTCCGAGCTCGAAAACCTGAAGGAAGAGGTAGAGAGCCTGAAGAACACCGTCGACGACCTGAAAGGGGAGCTCCAGGGCCAGAACGGACTCTCGACGATCGTGCAGGACCTGTCGAACAGGGTCCAGGACCTGGAGCAGAAGGTCCAGGGTCTCGAATCCGACGTCCAGAACCTCGAACAGAAGGTCTCACAGGTCGACGAACTCAACTCGAAGGTGTCGGAGATCGAGAACCAACTGAGCCAGATCTCGAACGAGCTCAAGAGCGTCGAAGACAGGATCGGCGGCGACGAGGAGGAAGTGAAGAACCTGGAGCAGGAGCTGTCGGACCTGCAGAACGCCGTGCAGGACCTGAAGGATAAGGTGTCCGAGCTCGAGAACCTGAGATCCAACGTCCAGAAGGAACAGAACACCCTCCAGTCGCTGGAGGAGGAACTGAACGGGCTGGAGCAACACGTTCAGGACCTGGAGAAGACCGTCCAAGACCTGGAATCCAAGGTACAGGACGAGAGCGACCTGGCCCAGACGCTCCAAGACGTCGCCGGGAAGGTCCAGGAGCTCGAGAAGGAGATCGAGGGCCTGAAGTCGGAGGTGCAAGGCCTCGAGTCGAAGGCCTCGGAGGTGGACGAGCTGAGCTCCAAACTCCAGTCGCTGAAGGAGGAACTGAACGACATCTCGAGCGAGCTCAAGGGTGTCGAGGGCCAGGTGAGCGGGAACGGTAACGACATCCAGGCTCTGAGCGACGAGCTGTCCGAGCTGGAGAAGGCCGTCCAGGACCTGAAGAACGCCCTGGAGGACGTGAAGTCCCAGGTGGGATCCCTGAGCCAGCGGGTGTCATCGGTCGAGTCCGAGGCCAAGGAGAACTCGAGCGCCGTGCAGGACCTGAAGGAGGAACTGTCGAACCTCGAGAACCTGAAGGACGAGGTGTCGAAACTGGAAGGCGAGCTGCAAACGATCCAGGCCAAGCTCGAGGACGTGGAGAAGGAGCTCCAGAACCTGAAGGGCGAGGTCGGCTCCAACTCGGAGGAGATCCAGGGGCTCGAGAAGGAACTCGGTAACGTGAGGTCGGAGGTCAAGGAGCTGAGCGACGAGCTGCAGAAGATCAGCGAGGACCTGAACGAGGTGACCTCGGAGGTGGAGAAGAACAGCGGCGACGTCTCGGAGCTCAAGCAGAAGCTCGAGGACGTGGAGAAGGAACTGAGCGACGTGAGCCAGCGCCTAGACTCGCTGTCCAAGGAGGTATCCGGGATCGAGAAGAAGGTGAACGCGCTGAGCCAGAACCAGGGTCTGAACGATGAAGTCGAGAAGCTGAAGGCCGAGGTGGAGGAACTACAGAAGGAGCTCCAGGAGTTGAAGAACCAAGCATCGTCCGGCGGCTTAGAGGTGAAGAAGAGCGAACCGTTACCACCGTCCCCGAAGACGACGAGCGGGACCACCGAGAACACGTCGCCCGTACTCCCGATGGTGGTGATGGGGGCGCTGGCCCTGGTGACCGCCCGCCGGCGCGCTTGAACGATCCCTTTTCTTCCCCTCCCCCTCGGCTCTAGTTCTCCAACGGAACCCGATCGGTGTACCCCAACCCCGTCAGAGGGCGTAGGGTTGGCCGTAGCCGGCCTCCCGTTCCTCCTCCCGGCCATGACGGCGACGGCGGAGCTGGCCTTGGGACCGCTGGTGGTGACGCTCGTCACCGCGTTGAACGTCTGGTACGCGGTGAAAGCCCTCACCTCGGACGACCTCACCCTCGTCCCGCTGGCACTGTTGGAGCCCGGGCTGGTCGCGTTGTGCATCGCCTACGAGCCGGTGAGGCGTTGGTAGCGGAGATTCCCGAACTGGTGGCGGAAGTGCTGACGGGTCTGAAAGGACTCGTCGACTCACTTCCCCGGGTGACCTTGGCGCCCGACGACGCCTAGAACGGGATCCCTATCGACGCGAAGGATCCCGGGCGCCGAACGAACCCTCACCCCACCGCCAACAACTCTCCCCACGTCAGAAGACACGATAACGCCACCGCCGCCAACTCGCCCTTGGACACCTCACGCGGCGGTAGATCTCCCTGCACCTCCCTCCAGTACCCGTTGAGCCTCTTCTGCACCACCAGGAGCGGCACACAGGACAGGATCAACGCCGCGATCGCACAGAGCGCGTCCACCCAAGTCTTCGCGTAGAACAGTCCCCTGTTGCCCGCGAAGAAGAACCCGGCCCATACCGGGTGTAGGGTCCTGATCGAACACGGGTCGAGCCCGGCCTCCTCGAGCAACCCGTTGATCTCCGAGAACTGCTTCCACACCAGGTAGAGGTTGAGGAAGGGTACGAACAACCCGATCGTCCTGAACGCTAGGTTGAAATCAAGGTTCAAGTACTCCTTGAAGTCCTTCCAGTTGCGGTAGAACCAATAGAACTGATAGTACCCCCCGGACACGACGAAGAACAGCGCGGTCCTACCGAGCGGTCTGGCGTAGGAGCGCTCCTCACCCGGCAAACCACCGCTCCCCCTTATCGAAAACACAATATTGGGTTCGATTAAAGATTAACAAAGTTATGGTTTAACTAAATACTCGTATATAACACCTGACGCCATTAATGTGTGTATAGACACTACAGCTGCTATCAAGTATTTAATAATAGATTTATGATGTATATTTGAAGAACACACATATCTACGCCTAGAGAACCATAATCCTATTAATATTGAATTAATTAATATTCCTAAACTCACTAGTATAGTTATGACATTGTAGTAGTACTTAGTTTTTAATAATGATACATCATTAACTAAATAAAAAACTAATACAAATAAAATTACAATTACTCCTCCTACAAATAAATTATAAAACCACGTCATTAAAGTTATATTCCAAAGAGCATATACGCTAATATACTTGTATCTCCTGCATAATTCTCTAGCGACGTTATGATTTATTTTATCTTTACATTCTGCCACGAATTTGACTGTTAACTTCTTTAGTCTAAGATACCACACAAATTTACCTATTGTGCTTAAGAGACAAGAATTTATTAATATCCATGTAGGTAAGCTTGTAGATAAGCTTTTCATGCCAGGATACGATGTAACGTCTTTCCATCCCTTCCCTAAAGTCACTGCCGATAATATTGCCACGATAGGTAATGCTGTAGGAGGAACATCAAAAATTCCGTAGTACCATAATTCCTTTGTAGGATAAAATTTGACTTTTGTCTTCTTATCAAGTCCTCCATAGGAACTTATTGTACCTGATTCCATTGCCTTATCTAGTATCTTTTTAGCTTTTTTCCACCTAGTTGTTATTAGCAATGTCAGTATAGGCCATAATGTAACGGATGCAAAAAAGATATAAACAAGGGCGATTGGCATTAAATATACTTTATAAAGAAAATGCAAAGTAAATTTAGCCCCTAATCATCCATAGGCTTGACGTAGCTGCTAATATAGAGTTGGCACTCCAATTAAACGCGAACCCGCCACCGCTACCCGGGTAACACGATCCAGTCACGCCGCGCAGGCACCAGTCGGCGAGCTTGATCCTTAACGTGCCCCCGTACCACTCGGTTATCACGTCCACGTCCGTCCACCGGTACGGGTGAAGCCATCGGTGCCCATCGCTCTCCCACCAGTTCACCGCGATGTAAGCGATGTAAACGGTGGTGGGGGGTACTTCCCTTCGAACTTCGGGAACAGTATCAGTCGATTGTCCGCCAGGAACGCGTTGTACCCGTCCGCGGGGGCCAGGTGGAACGTGACCTCTCCGGAGTCGGTCTCCGCGCTCAGGGTCTTTTTCCAACTCCAGTATATATCTAGGGGATAAAACCCGGCGTGGTCGATACCGTGGTGTACGGTGACTTCCTGAGTTCTGAGTGAGGGATCGTCGCCCGCCACGATGTCCTCGTCGAACGACCAGTTGGGTCCGCCCGGCAGTTGAACGCGCTCCGCGGCACCGGCGGACGTCGACGCGATCAGGGCGATGATCACGATCGCCACCGGTGCTCCCTTCACCCTCCACGGTCCTCCGGGTGCGGGTACGTCGCGCGATCTCCGGGTTGAGGTATGATATCGTTTCGGAAAGAAGTGGTTGTTTGCCATTTGGTTAACAGCGACGCTGGGTGCGGTCGCTCGCCCGGTGGGTTCGCCGGAACCGGTCGGGGATGCGGCGGTGGGTGCGTCGGGACGCCGGTGTCGCACCGGAACGGTCATAACGTTTAAATACCGGTGAGGGAGGGCGGATCACGGCGGGCCACGGGGGAAGGGCCCGCAGTTCAGCCCGGCAGAACGCCGGCCTGACGAGCCGGTGGTCCCGGGTTCAAATCCCGGCGGGCCCACCAAACCGGGAATCGTTACGATATCCATAACGTTGACTTATGGTTCACGCGTAGTTCCGACGGTATTCTTGATATCGGTATCATCGGCCTGGGCTTCCCTATCCCGTCGGAGGGGTAGGGGAGGGTTGTCCCGTCTGGTCGCGTTCGCGGCGTCCAAGGGCGGGACCGGGAAGACCGTCGTCGCGTTCAACGTGGCCACCCTCCTGGCGTCCGAGGGCGTGCCCGTGGTCGTTTTCGACCTGGACAGTCAACGCGCGCGCGGAGGTAGGACTGTGTACGACCTGTTCGATGTCGGACCGTTCAGGTTGGAGACCGTGAGGCCCGGTTACCCCGGCTATTTCGACCTGTACGCCGCGGTGTACGATCCGAGCGTGGAGGTGCCCGTCGAGGGGGCCCGCGGTTCCTTCGAGGATCACGATCTCGTCGGGAACGATGCCGATCCCTCGTTGCTCGTGGCCGTTCCCAACGAGGGTATCCCGGTACCGGACGCGTTCCGACACGTGCTGAGGAAGGACGCCCCCCGCGCCTTCGACCGCATCGGGAGGAGGGGGGAGCCGGTGGGCATCATCGATACCCCTCCGTTGAACCTCGAGTCCGACGACGTGTTGAGGGTGCTGAGCCCCGGGGACGTGGAGGTCGTACCCGTGGTGGACCCCGAGAGCGCGGGACAGCTGGCTCGTTTCGGGGATTCCGGGTTGGCCGTCGTGAACAGGATCCCTCCCCGTCGTCAGGCCAGGGAGTTCAGGAGGTTCTTCGACGATATCCTATCCTCGCACCTGGAGGGGTTCGACGGGACCGTCGTCAAGATCCCCGAACTCCCGGTCGTGAGGTCGGCCACGATGCTGGGTATCCCCCTGTGCGTGCGTCGTGGCGGTCGTCGCCGCCACATGAAGGGTTTCCTCGAGGTCATCGAGTCGCTGTTCGGGGGTTCGGACGTATGAGGTTCGAGACCGTGAGCGTGGTGTTCGGGATCCCGGAGGAGGACGTGAGCGTGCTCGTTTCGAGGGCGAGGGACGTGATCGACGACAGGTTGTCGAGGGGTAGGGTCGGCGTTAGAAGGATCGATAACGTGTGGCCGGTGGCGAGGGCCGTGGCGAGGCTCGTCTCGAGGGCGAGGGTTTCCCTGTCCAGGTCGTGCGATTCCCCGTGGGAGGCCTTGGAGGCCGTGTTGGGCGAGGACGGGCCCGACTCCCCGACCTTGAGTCGGTTGAGATCCATCGTGGAGGGGAGGGCCCCCAGGTCGTTCCCGGTGTTGGGGAGGCCGGACTGCACGATCGTGGCGTGGTCGGTGAGGGATGAGGATCCGGTCAGGGAGCTGGGGCCCACGCTGCCCGCGGTCACCGGCCTGGTGGGCCTGTGCGTCTTGGAGGAATCGGCCAGGAGGCTCGTGGAGCGGTTCGGGGAGGAGAGTGCCCGCGGGTTGTCAACGGCTTTCACCCGGTACCACGACGAGAGGACCGCCGTTCTACTCGGGGCGGTGTTGGGGGCGTGGTTGTGGGACGATGTCGACGATATGAGGGCGTTCTGGGAGGAGGGTGGTGGGTGGAGGTTCGTGTACAGGTTCCTACGTGAGGGTATGATCGTGGAGGGCGTGGTGGAGGAGCTGACGGGGATCGAGCCGGGTTCCAGCGGTTAGACACCGAGGTACATGGCGGGCCCGTAGGCCGGCATCATGTGGTCGGGTACCGTCTCGGGTTTCCTTCCCACCTCGAACTCCTCCCGCTTCGGTCCCGTGGATACGATGTCCTCCACGTCGTCCCAGTCCATGGGTGATACGTTGATGGCGCCGTGCCCGCCGTCCCTGTAGACCTCCTCGGTCGTGAGGTCCCCTTCGACGAACCTCTTGAGGTGGTCCAGGAGTTTCTCCCTGTCGAGTAGGCGGGTGTGATGCTCGTACACCCCCAGGATCCTGTCGTCTTCGATGAGGAAGGCGGTCGTGTGTCCCGTGCCGTGATCGATGACCAGGAGCGTGTCCGCGTTCGAGTCGACCCGTCCCAGCATGGCGACGGGGATCTTGGAGTCGGCGGTCACGGTCCTGCGGGCGCCCACGGCCTGGGCGAGGGTGTGAGCCGCGTTCAGCCTGGGGAAGTTCTCGGGCGGGTTCCTGTACAGCATGTCCTCGAGGCGGGCGCCCGCGGGTCTGAGGGCCCGGGCGAAGAGTTCCTCGAACCTGTGCTTCCTGGCGGATTCGTACCCGGGGGAGTACCCGTGGTCTTGAACGCACGCGATCACGGTCTCGACCTCGTACGGGTCGGTGCCCCAGCGTTCTAGGTTCTCCCTCAGGTGGTTCGGGTCGAAGTCGTAGGTGTGGAGCACGGGGTCCGTGGGTAGGACGTGGTTCAGGGGGTTCTCCACGATCTCGAGGTTGTCCATGTCGCGTAGGACGTCCGGGTCGTTGTGGAGGGTCAAGGCGGCCTCGGGTTCGGCGTAGACCCGTGTTCCCTCCTTCATGAGGCGCTTGATCGCCTTGGTCAGGGGTCCCCCTCCCATGGGGAGCCCGATCATGGCGAGGCGGGGCGGGTGGTTCATCTCGAGGACGCGTTGGGCGAGGGTGGAGGTCCTGGACGGTTGGACGGTCCTGGGGGAGTAGTCGGGGTCCCCCGTGTAACCCAGGATGTCGGTGGTTCCCACGCCGACGTCGACGACGAGCGTCACGACCTCGTCACGGAAGGATACGGGTTCCAACGAAGTCCTCCCCCTCGACGGCGGCGGTGATGTTGTTCGGGTCGTCGTTCGGGACGACCCTGATCTCGACGTCGTACCGCTCGGCGAGTTCCGGTGCGAGCGGGTCGACGGCGGTCTCCCGTCCCTTTATCTCGGACGCTTTCACGGCGTCCACGGGTCGGCCGTCGAGGATCACGCCGGGCACGTCTTTCACGGCGACGACGGTTCCCGCTCCCAGGCGTGACGCTATCCAGACGGATATCGAGTCGGAGGTGGCCTTCCAGCTCCTGGGTAGGGGATCCTCGCGTTCGAGCCATCTGTAGGGGAGGAGCACGGCCCGGGCCTCGGGGTACGGGGTGGCCTTCAGGTCGAGGAGTTCCGCCAGGACGAGACCGGTTTGGTCCATGGCGGCTATCGCGGCCCAGTGGGCGGTGTCGTTCGAGAACCCGAGTTCCTCCTGGGCGCGTCTCACGGCGTCGGCGAAGCGCCATCCGCCCGGGACGACGAGGTAGTCGGCTTGGGTTCGTCGGAGGGCGCGGGCCAGGGGTTTCGGTCGCTTGATGACCCCGGTTCCCGCCTTTATCACGGTGTCCACGTTTCCTTCCCCGTGATCTCCTCCACCTTCATGAGGAATATCCTGGCGTTGGTCCTGAGCACGGGGTCCTCGTGGTCCTTCGCCATGCGTCGGAGTTCGTGGAGGATGGCCTCGAGGTCCCCCTCGTTATCGGCGTAGATCTCCTCCAGGATCTCCTTGAACTCGCGCACGTCCTGGAGGTAGGGCCTCGCCTCCACGTAGGCCGCGGTCAGGAGGTCCGCCGCGTCCTTCGAGGATCGCCTCACGTATCTCACCCGCCAGCGCCTTCACCGTCTCGAGCATCTCACGGGAAGGGGGCCCGTACCCGGTTTTGACGGGTACGAACCCTATCAGTAGGTCGGGTTCGAAGGGGACGCCGTGGGAAGGGTACCCGGTGTTCCCGGGTTCCCTGACGAGGAGGACGTCGCCGGGTTCGCCGGCACCGAGCACGGCGTCGGCGGCGATCAGCACGTCGTGATCCGGGATCTTAACCCTCTCCGGCCACGGGCCCGCCGGCACGGATCTGAAGGTGTCGTCGGAGAGGGGGGAGAGGGTCCTGGCCAGCTTGTAACCGAAGGCGTCGTCGGCCATGAGCGGGTGTCCCAATCCCACGAGGACGACCCGGGCCCCCGCGCGTAGGGCCCGGGCCAGGGTTTCGCCCACGGGACCGATGACGAGAGCACCCCTGGGGGAGGTGGACCCCGATGACCTCCTTCACCCTGTCGGAGGTCTCACCTGCCTATCAGCTCGTCTCCTATCACGAAGATGGAGACGGTCTGGTTCAGGTGGGCCACGGTTCCGCTCTCGGTGTTACCTATCTCGCCGTAGCAGTTGAACCCGATTATCGGCACGTCCTCGCCTATCTCCCTGCGTAGGAGTTCGACGGCGGTGTCGGTATCCACTATCTGGTGCCTGGCCACGCAGTTGAAGACGATGACGGCCGCGATGTCGTCGGGGTCTCCCGCGGCCTTGAGGGCGGATCTGGCGGCGTCCCTGAAGGATCCCTCCAGGTCGCCGGGTTGCATGACCTCGAGGGTTATGCCCTCGGGGATCTTGTTGAGGGCGGTTATGGAACCCTTCTCGGGGTCCGTCTCGACGCACGTCCTCAGGATGTGTTCCGAGTAGGGCGTCGGCGTGGGGATGCCGAACGGGTACGTGAACAGCGTCTCGGTGTCGATGGCCTCGGGGTCCACCCCCAGGACCTCGGCGTAGGCCTCGAGGGCGGGCTTACCGTCCAGCTCGAGTATCTCGGTGCCGTCCACGGCCGTCACCTTGAACCTGTGCCCGGTGGGCTCGAACCCGTGGTGGATGGCGTGACCGCACTTGAGGGACGAGAACCAGACCCAGGTGACGAGGGCGTCGGTGTACACGCGCCTGTCGTCGAACGCGTAGCACTGCTCGAGCCTCATGTCGTCGCCCGTGAGCCCGCCGAATATCACGGGGAGGGGGCCTCCCAGCTCGTTCATGACGCCCCTGAGCATGTCGCAGGTGGCGTCCGGGTTCTCGAGGCAGCACAGCCCGTCCGGCATCAGGAGGGCGTGCACGGGCGAGAACCTGGCGAGTTCCATGTGGTCGCGTACCCTCACCACGCCCGAGAGCGCCACGAGTGGGTTGGCCCTTATGCTGCGTACGGCGTCGCGGAACCCTATCCTGCCGACGGCTTCCGCGTCCCTGGAGAGACCTTCCTCGACGGAGAGGCCCGTGGCCACGTACTGGGTGAACTCGAAGGCCATCACCACGACTGAACCCTCGTGGTAGCCGTCGGAGGATATCTCGCCGGCGGACGAGACGCCGAAGAGCTGGTACTCCCTCCCGTACGGGACCTTCGATCTGACGGCGGCCCTTAGGTCCTTCCTGACCTGATCGGGGTCGTTGGCGGTCGGCGAGAACACGCAGAACACGGAGTCGGGCCTGTCGACGCCCCATTCCAGGGCCTCTTCGAGGGCCTCGGTGGGGTCGCCGGCCTCGGAGACTCCTACCCCGGCTCTCACGTACACGGGTGTTCCCTCGGTACCAGGTCGTTCCCACTCCTTTAAACGGTTGACTCTTTTCCGGACCGTTCGGTTTCGTTCGGTTTTACTCGATCAGGGCTTCGATAGTATTCGAACGTCTTTGGTGGTGAAAAAAGAAAATTATATGTTTTCAGTTTTCGAGGACATCCCTGAGGAACTCGAGGAAGGGTTCGACGGAGTCCGCGGACAGGTGTGGCATCATCACGATCCTGACGCCCAGCGGTCTCTCCGATATCGAGACCTTCCAGCCCTCCCTCTCCGCCTCGCGTAGGACGGTCTCGGCGGTCTCCTCGTCCGGTAGTCTCACGTTGAGGAGGTTAAGGTGGGGCGGGTCCACGGCGGGTTCGAGGCCCAGTTCGACTGCGATGTCCCTTGCCTTCAGGGTCTCCTCGTAGCATCTGAAGGCGACGCGCTCGTACCACTCCTCGCCCAGCGTCTCTATCATGGCTTTGAAGGCCACCGCGGGGGCTCCGGGTCGCGTCCCGGTGATCGTGAACTGGGTGGTCCCGCCGCCCGAGAGGTACGGGGCCTTCACCTCTATCAGCGACGGGAACTCGTCGTCCCTGAATATCAGACCGCCCGCCGGCGGTGGGACCAGGCCCATCTTGTGGGGGTCCACGGTCACCGAGACCACCGGTTCGAGGTCGAACCCGATCCTGGGTAGCGGGTACTTGGAGCGGAGGAAGGGGATCGTGAAGCCTCCGAACGCCGCGTCGACGTGGAGGGGGATCCCGTGGTCCTCGGCCACGTCGGCGACGGCCTCGACGTCGTCCACCGAGCCCGTCTCGGTGGTGCCCGCTATGGCCACTATCAGGGCCGTCCTGTCGGTGATGGCGTCCTGGAGCGCGTCCACGTCGACCCTGTACTCGTCGTCGGTGGGTACCTCGACGAGCTTCATCCCGAGCATGCGGGCGGCTTTCTCGAAGGAGAAGTGCCTCGTTTCGGGCACGACTATCTCGTCGCCTCCGGTGGCTTCCCTGGCAGCGTACGCCGCCAGTACGTTGGCCTCGGTGCCCCCCGACACTATGTGACCCACGGCCTCCTCGGGGGCGGGGTGGTCGAGGAGGGTCTCGGCCATCCACTCGATGCATTCCCTCTCGATCTCGGCGGTGGTCTCGAAGAGGTGGGGATCGCCCAGGTTGGTGTGGATCGTGGCGGCGTAGGCCTCGGCGGCTATCGGGTGGGGTTCCGTGCACATGGATCCCAGGACCTCCGGGCCGTAGGCGGGATCGTTCCTCAGGACTGCACGTACAGGACCCGGTACTTGACTCCCCTCTCCTCCATCTTCCTCTTCGCCCTGTTCAACATCGAGGAGGAGATCAGGACCAGGGCCCTGAGGCCTTTCAGCGCCGCGGTAGCGGCCCCCTCCAACACCCCGAACTTCAGGTCCGGGTCCTCGATCCCCAGCATGTTGAGCGCCGCTTTGCCCACGGTCCCCACGGCCCCGATCACGTCGTACTCCTCCTCTTCCAGGACCTCCTTCAGCCTGTCCAGGTCCACCCTCCTCGTACCTCCTTCCCTCACGCTCGGCAGGCAAACCAGGATTACCTCCCCGTACTCCAGTCCGGGTATGTCTCCCTCGATGTTGGTGATGGGAACGTCCTGACCCGGTTCGGCGTCGGCACAGGCCACGGCCCGGGCGCGCGTCTTCCTGCTTTTGGTGGCGTAGAGTATACCATCCTTCATGTATAAATAAACCTCATCTCCCTCATTTATCCTATCTTCAGCGATGGCGGCCCACGTCAACTGTTTACCCAGAGCTTCAGCCACTCTTGTCGTAAACCTCCTTATATTATTAATCCCTTCTATAGCCCTTTCAGCCCCCTTACCGGTAAGCCTATACTCGGCCCTTCCCCTCTTTTCCACTAGTCCTTCCTCTATAAGCTCCTTAACATAATTGTGCACCGCCTGAAGCGATACTCCCAGCTCTTCCCCTATTTCACCTAGATGAACGTGTGGTTGTCTTATGCCTATCATCGACAATATCAGAGTCTTCATCAACTCTCTCCTATCCTTTAATTCCTCCGGAACCCTAAACAGTTCCTCAACCATAGCCTTATCACTCCTCAACTCTAGCCACGGTTAATTTAGCCTGTTTGACTCCTTTCGTTCCCCTTATCCTCTTGGACAGCTCGGAGATCTCGGACCCCTTCCCCCTCAGCAGGAGCACCTCCAGGCAGAGCCTCTCGGTGATGTGCATGTGGGTGGTGGCTATGATGACATCCCGGTACTCGTGCTGCACGTCCACGAGCTCTACCCCGGCCTTCTCGTGGTCGAACACGTAGACCAGGGCACCGACGTACTCCTCCTCGCTCTCGGAGAGGCGTTCCGTCCATTCGAGGCGTTGGAGGTACTCCCTCAGCGCCTGCCTCACGACCTCCGACCTGTTCGCGAAGTAACCCGACGCCACGAGCTCGGACACCTTCCCGAGGAGGGTCTGGGGGATCGTGATCGAGGTCCTCACGAGCGTGTCCTCCGATCTTCGGGAGGCCAACTCGCGAACCCCCCACCGACTAGGGCCATGATCACGGCGAGTTCACAGAGGTCATCCCTTAATACCGCACCCCTAGTGAGAACTCCGATGAGTCCCGCGCCACGCCCGATATCCGTCACACCCAACTCCCTGGACGCGACCTCCCCCACCGGCTCACGCTCGAGAGCCCTCTCCTCGACGTCCTCGGGCGGTTGGAACCCTGGACTCAGACCCACGCCCTCCCTCTCACCGTCCGCCACGACGGCCACGTGAACGTCGAGGTTCTTACCACCGACTTCCACGATCCCCGCCTCTATACCCACGCCTAGGTCCGCCCCGAGCTCCAAGGCCCTCAGGGCCCTGTTCCTCGCCCCCTCGTACACTTCCTCCCATCCCACGGGCTGCTCCGGAACGCCCGGGTCCACCTCGACCCCCACCACCTCGAACTCCGACCACGGCGCCATCCTGGCGAGGGCCCTCTCCGTGGCCCTGATCTTCACGGGGTTCTCGGAACCCACGTGGACCCTCACCCGTTCATCCCCCTCAGTTTGGAAGAGGAGTACCTCTCACCGTTCCCGTCCAGCACGAAGGGGACGACCACTATGGTCAGCGGGTCCAGGCCCTTCTCCCTCCGCTTCTCGTTGATCTCGAGGGCGACGGGCTCGGTCTCCGGGCTCACGATTATCGCCTCCAACTCCGGATCGTCGACCGTGGTACCGTACCTGTCCTCTATCGGGACGATCTCGAAGTCGGCGCCCAGCGACCTCATGAACTCACGGACCCTGTCGACCCTGACGTCGTACGGTTCGACCCCGTCCTTCCCCATCTCCTCGACGAAATCGTCGGTCGTAACCCCGATGACGACCCTCTCCCCGACCTCCGCGGCCGTCCTGAGTAACTCCATGTGACCCGGGTGGAGCCTGTCGAAGGTCCCGCCGACGGCTACCTTCCGGAACCTCCGCCGCACTCACCACTCACCCCCGAGGACGTCCCTGATGCCCTCGAGGGCCTCGCCTACCTCCAGGAACCCGTGCCTGAGCTCCCTCAAGATCCTCTGAACGGAAGGACCACGGAGGTGAGGGTGCCTCATGTGGACCTGGTGCAGAAAGGGACACCCGTACCTGTAGTCGCGAAAGCCGTCCACCCTCTCCTCGACCAAGGTTTTGAGCTCGAATTTGGTCTTGGCCATGGCGGCGGGTAGGTTGAGACGGGTGGCGTCGTGGAACCTCCTTACGCACATGGGGCCCGTTGGGAGACCGTCCCCGAAGGCCACCACCTCGGTTTCGGCCGTTTCGACGGCCCTCCTGTGTATCTCGGAGCTGCACCTACCGCACGGGTGGAACCTCCCCTCCTTCAACGCCCCCTCGACGACGTGCGAGAGGTCGATCTCGACGAACCTGGGTTCCGCCCCGATCTCCCGACATACGGCTTCGACGTTGTGCCTCAGGTCCGGCGGTAGGAACATGCGTCCGGGGTCCACGGTGACGGTCTCGACGTCGTATCCGAGCGTGTGGAGGAGGATCGCGGTGGCCGAGCTGTCGTAGCCCCCGGACAGGGCCACGGTGACTCGGGCGTCCGTCTCCACGAGGGGGCCGTCGGTTTGCTCCCAGTACCTCCAGGGGAGGAGGCCCCGGAGTCTGGCTTCCTCGGTCTCAAGGCCCGTCACGAGGGGTTCGAGGTCCGGGGTTCTCCTGGTTTCCTCGGTTATCCTGATCCTGGCGAGTCTCAACCTGCGGAGCCTGGTTTCGATGTCGGTGGCGGCTTGGATGACGACGCGCTCGTAACCCAATTCTTCGCGTAGTCTACCCGCCACGTAACCGCCCGGTCCTATCACGTGGGACATGTCGGATCTATCACTCGTTACCACCACCAGGTCTCCCGTTTCCTCCTCTCTCACGTCGATTATCGTCGCTTCCTCGCCCTTCGGCGCTCCCACCTCCCTCCTCAGTCTTTCCACCGCCTTCATCAGTTCCCTTTCTTCCACGGCTCCTTCCCCACCTGACCGGCTTGGGTTCCTGCCTGTGGACGAGTTTTCGCGCGGGTTTGACCTGTCCGAGTTGTTTCATGACGGAGTGCGCGTCCTTGACTATCACGACGAGGGAGTGGTCGTCGGTGAGCATCTTGGCCCGGCCTTCTATCACCTCGACGGCGTCCCCGAACACCTCCTTGATGGTATCCGCCACGATGTACTTGTCCTCGCCCGCTATGTGGATGCATCCGGTGTCCTTGTTGTAGTAGACCTCGCCTTGGAGGCCGGACTTGACCAGCGCGCTCATGATGGCGTTGGCGAGTTTCCTCGTGACCAGTTTCCTGTTGAGTATCCTGACCGCCAGTTCGGAGTCCAGGCTACCCTTGACCACGTCGATCCTGTCGCCCACCTCGGTTCCCGTGGACTCCACGGTTCCTTCCGGTAGTTCCACTATGATCTCAGCGGGTTCGTCGGGGACGTAGAACCTCCAGGGTTTGAGCCCCTCGACGAGGTCCACCACCTCTCCTTCCCGAACGAACAGCACGTCGATGGGGAATCTCATGAAGAAAGTGTGAATACAGCATCTCCACCTGTTGTCGGTCGGGGGCGTGACCAGGACGAGGCCTTCCCCGTCTTCCAACCCCTGCTTGAACATCAGCCCGCGCGCGCGGGAGAGGAAGGAGTCGGCGACGCGCGCGTTGACCGCCAGGACCGTTCTCTTCGACCTGTTGATCACGGCGGCCTCCATCGCTTCCTACCCCGCGGGGGTGATAACGTGGATGTCGTCAAATCGTTCCTGGACATCGTCGAGGCGGTGCGGCCCTCGGCGGCCGTCACCGACTTCGAACACCCGTCCGACGTTCCCACGGTAAGGGTGGACAGCGGGACGCTCGTCAGGACCGTGGGGCCCCTGGAGGCCGTGAGGAGGTTCGACCTCGACACGGGCGACGTGATCGCGCTCGCGTCGGAATCCCTCGGTTTCATAGAGGTAAGGGCCGTGAAGAAGGTCGAGCGGGAGCTGGCCCGCGTGGACCACTACCCCGTGGTCGCCAGGGTTCTCAACGTCCTGATGGAACTGGGGCGTGAGGGATGGGAGGGCAACCCCGTAGGGACGTTCTGCGTGGTCTCCGACGAGGCCGAGGACATGTACAGGAAGGCCGTCCCGATAATCGTGTCGAACGCCAACGTGCTGTCGCCCGAGGGGAAGAGGGTCCTGAAGACGTTATCCCGCCTGGACGGGGCTATAGTCGTGAACACGGACGGGACCATAGAGGCGGCCGGCGCCATATTCGACGTGAACGCTAAAAACGTGGAACCCGGGCTCGGCGCGAGGCACACGACGGCCAGGCACGTATCCCGAGCGCTGAGGTGCCCCGTGGTCGTGTTGTCCGAGACGGGCAACGTCAGGCTGTACCACCGGGGCGAGGAAATCCTCAAGGTATCGCCCCGGTGACCGACCGGGGGTCGCGAACGATGGCCAACATCGTCGTGGAAACCCTCGATAAAAGCCCCTACACCGAGACCGACGTCGAGATGGTCGAGAGGAAAGGACTCGGCCACCCCGACACGCTCGCCGACGGCATCGCCGAGAGCGTCTCCAGGGCCCTCTGCCGTGAGTACATGAAAAGGTACGGGTGCATCCTACACCACAACACCGACGAGGTCCAGATAGTCGCGGGCGAATCATCCCCCGAGTTCGGCGGCGGCGAGTTGATCAAGCCCATATACATCCTCCTCGCCGGGAGAGCCACGGCCTACGTGGAAGACGAGGAAGTCCCCGTCGGCACCATCGCCCTGAGGGCCGCCGAGGAGTACGTGGATGAGACCGTCAGAAACCTCGACGTGAAGGAACACGTGGTCATAGAACCCAAGATAGGCCACGGCTCACAGGACCTGAGGGACGTGTTCGAGAGGGGCGATGAGGTCCCCCTGGCGAACGACACCTCGTTCGGCGTCGGGTACGCCCCCCTCACGCCTGTCGAGAGGCTCGTCCTCGAGACGGAGCGCTACATCAACGGCGATCTGAAGGACGACCTGCCCGAGGTCGGTGAAGACGTCAAGGTGATGGGCCTCAGAAGGGACGATCACGTGGAACTCACCGTGGCCGCCGCGATGGTATCCCCCCTGATAGACGACCTGGACCACTACGTGTCGGTCGTCGAAGAACTAAGGGAGAAGGTCTCGGACCTCGCCTCGGAGATAGCCCCGAACATGGACGTCGACGTGAAGATCAACACGGCGGACGATTACGACAGGGGCGTCGTGTACATCACCGTGACCGGTACATCGGCCGAGCAAGGCGACGACGGCTCGGTGGGTCGCGGCAACAGGGTCAACGGCCTGATAACCCCGTGCAGACCGATGAGCATGGAGGCGGCGGCCGGTAAGAACCCCGTCAACCACGTGGGCAAGCTGTACAACGTCCTAGCCCACAGGATAGCCGGGCGCGTCCACGAGGAAACCTCGGCCGACGAGGTTTACGTGAGGTTACTGAGCAGGATAGGGCACCCCATAGACGATCCCCAAGCCGCCGAGATACAACTCGTGGGCGACGTCACGCGGGAGGACGAGGACCGGGCCAGGAAGATACTCGAGGAAGAACTCTCGTCCGTGACCGAGCTGACGAAAGAGATCGTGGAGGGCAAGGTGGACGTGTTCTAATCCCAACCTCTCCTTTCCCTGAAGAACCTCCGCCTGGCGTGTTCCACGGGCGCCTTCCCGGCCACCTCCTCCACCTCCTCCGCCAGGACCGAAGGAGGTACCATCATCGTGCTCAGCTCCCTCATGGTCTCGGGCGTCCCCTCCATCAGGTCGACGTAATTATCGTGGAAACACTCCGCTATCCTCGCGCCCATCTCCTCCAACGCCATGTTCACGAGCGACCTGTAGAGCACGTCGCCGCTGAACCTGTAGAAGACGTCCAGACCCTCCTTCGCTATCAGGTAAGCCATGGACGACAACACGTTGATGACCTGCTCCTCGATCATCTCGTCCGGCGCACCGCAGATCTTCGCTATTTGGAAGAAATGGACTATCGCCTGCATGATCCTCACCGTCATCACTATCCCCATGTCCCCGACGACGGGCACCAACTCCGGGTCCAATTCAACGGCCATGAAACCCATGTCCTCGGCGAGGTTCAGTAACCTCTCCACCTGCTCCCTGGTGGCCAACTCCACGTCCGCCTCCTCGGCCTTATCGCTCGCCACCAGGATCATCGTCTGGGTCTCGACGCCCGGGATACCCGCGGGGTGGAACGACGAGACCCCGAGGTCCTTCCTCTCCGTCCTGAGCTCCCTCTCGCAACCGTAGTACAACGCCATCGGCGGGCACGTGCACGTGGTCGCCAGGACCGCGTCTTCCCTGAAGCTATCCATGAGTTCTTTGACCAACGGCACCGTACCACCGAACGGCGTGAAGAACACGTGGACCTCCCCGTGCTCGGCCCCCGTCTCGTCGTCCGTGGACAGCTCGACACCGGCATCCTCGAGCAGCGCCCTGGCCTCCTCGGGGAGGTCCATCCTGGGGTCGCACAGGATCACGTCGTGCCCGGCCTCCGCCGCTTTCATCGCCAGGTAGGCGCCTCCCAACACGGTCGACCTCTCCACGCCCTCCATGTGCTCGTCCACTAGGTTCGCCATGAGTTCCTGGTTCCCCACACCGTACACGGTCACGTCCATCCGTCATCACCCCGGGCGTCGGCGGTTCGAACGTGTTCTAAGTATTTCGAACAAACGCGGGTGGTAACACGGGGAGGACGGAAACCCCACCCTTCAGAACAGGCCGTGGTGCGGCCCGTCCGCCGGTTCGAAACCCCCGACCACCCTCTTCCCCTCTATCTCCCCGGCCACGTTCGTCCGCATCATCCTCTCCACCTCTTCGAGGTCGTCCGTCCGGTCCAGCACGTACATTAACTTAACGTAAGCGACCTCGGGTAACATGTCATCGCCGGGAATCACACCGGCGACCTTCAGCAACCTCCCGGTTCTGTACACGTTCATGTTCACACGACCGTAGAGGCATTGCGACGTCATCACCACCGCCACACCCTCGTCCACAGCCCTCTCTATCGACGGGATCCACGACTCGGACACGTGCCCCAACCCGGTCCCCTCCAACACGATCCCACGGTAACCGGCGTCGACGAGGGAGTCCAAAACCTCGGGAGCCATACCCGGGGCGAACTTCAGCAGCGCCACCCTCTCCTCGAACCCACCCTCCATCTCGGGGCCGTCCCCGGCGGGTCTCAGATCGTCCCTCAGGACGTCCAACATCGGGTTCCTGAGGTCCCTGATGTCGACCCTGGCGAGCGGTATCGTGTCGATGGACCTGAACGCGTCCCTCCTGGACGTGTGCATCTTCCTGACCTTGACACCCCTGTGCACGAGGCAAACCTCGTCGGACGTCCAACCGTGCATGCAGACGGCCACCTCACCCGCCTCGACCTCGCCCGCGAAGGCGCACGCGGCTATCAGGTTCGAGGCGGCGTCCGAGGAGGGCCTATCCGAGCTCCTCTGCGCGCCGACGAGGACGACGGGCCCCGGGAGGTCCTTCAGGAGGAACGAGAGGGCCGCCGCCGTGTACGCCATGGTATCCGTACCGTGACACACGACGACCCCGTCCGCTCCTTCCTCGAACGCCTCGACGACGTTCTCGGCTATCTCGAGCCAGTGAGAGGGCGTCATGTTCTCGCTGAGGAGGTCCATCACGGGTCTCGCCTCGACGATGTTGACGACCTCGGGTAACTCGGGTATCGCCGAGACCAGTTCCTCCGCCGTGAACGCGGGTTTCACGGCGCCGGTCTCGTAATCGACCCTACAGGCTATCGTACCGCCCGTCGACAGTATCGCCACGTCCGGTAGCTCAGGGTCCCTACCCACCTCGATGTCCAGCGGCCTGAACGAGGGTTCCTTGCCCCTACCCAACCTTTCGACGTCTTCGATCCTGTCGATGTGAACGCCCACGTTGTAACCGTTGTCCATTTTGATGACGACGTGCTCGTCGTCGCCCAGCTCCGACCTCGGCATTATCACGCCCTCGATCTCGATACCGTCCTCCCGGACGATCCTGACCCTATCACCGACGCTGAGATCGTGCTCGCGTAGGAACTCCCCGACCTTGCCGGTGTAACCTCCTTCCGAGCTCAAACGGAGTCCCCCGTGGGGTGTGTCGGTTGAGGGTGGCCGTCGTGGAGTACGGTGTCGGGAACCTCAACAGCATCTACCGCGCGATAAAAACGGTGGGCCACGAGCCCGTGATCACGGACGATCCCGAGCAGGTGAGGGCCGCCGACGCGGTGGTGCTCCCGGGCGTCGGACACTTCGGGGCCGCGGCCGAGAGGCTGAAGGAGAGGGGCCTCGACGACGCCGTCCTGGACGGGGTGGGCACGGTCCCCGTCCTGGGTATATGCCTCGGTATGCAGCTGTTGATGGAGGAGAGCATGGAGGCGCCCGGGGTCGAGGGGCTGGGCGTGTTCGAGGGGACCTGTGTCAGGTTACCCGAGGGTGTCAAGGTCCCGCATATGGGGTGGAACGAGGTTAGGTTCGAGTGTAAGCTTTTCGAAGAGTTTGATGACGAGATGTTTTACTTCGTTCATTCGTACAGGGTTTCCCCCGAAAATTCGAAGATCGTGCTCGGTACCACGGAGTACGGGGAGGAGTTCCCGAGCGTTATAGGAGATGAAAAACGCCGTGTTTACGGCACCCAGTTCCACCCGGAGAAGAGTGGGCCGATCGGCTTATCACTACTTGAGAAGGTCCTTGAGGAGGGGTGACCATTAGGGTGAAACCTGCTCGAGAAGAGATGTTTCGACAGGTTGAAAGATCGTTGAAGGACGATATCAGACCCACCCTAGGCGACGAGCTCAAGATATCCGCGTTCAGGCACATGATGGCCTCCCTGGTCCTAACGCTCGGGCGGGGCGTGGGCTCCACCTTCTACCGAGCCGGCTTCGACATCGGCGTGTACAAGGCCGAGAAGCACGGGCTAAAAGGCGTCGACGAGGCCCTAGATTACGCCGTCGAGGTGTTCGAGAAGACGAAGCTGGGGCTGCTCAACGTGGAGGAGGTATCGGAGGAGGAGGTCGTCCTCACGATGAAGGAATCCGTCACGGCCGACGGTTACGACGTGGGGGAAAAGCTCTGTTACTTCCAGGCAGGGTTCATAGCCGGCCTCCTGCAGGGGGCGACCGGGCAGAGGTGGCAGGTTAAAGAGAGAGCGTGCGTGGCGGAGGGCAACGAGGAGTGCGTGTTCGTGGGGAGGGTCTGGCACGACGAGAACACGTGGAAGGGCGGTTGCTGAAGAGGGGTTCGTGGTACACGCCACGCTCGTCGAGGTCCACGGTATAGGCGTACTCCTGACCGGCCCCAGAGGGGTCGGGAAGAGCGAGACCGCCCTCGAGCTCATCCGCAGAGGTCACGCCCTCGTGGCGGACGACGCTGTCGTCGTCGAGAAGGACGCGGAAGGGAACCCGGTGGGAAGGGCCCCGGTCAACCTATCCGGCAAGCTCGAGATACGGCTCGCCCTCGCGGAACTCTACTGTCCCAACTGCCTCTCCGTCTACCCCTTCTCCCCCCGGAGGATGAGAAAAGGCTGCGACGAGTGCGGGTCCGACCTCGAGCTCAGACCCATCCAGGACAAGGTCGCCGTCGACGTGGCGGAACTCTTCGGGGCGGGGGCCGTCGTAGACAGCGCGCGCATCGACGTGATACTGAGGCTCGTCCCCGGCCCCTACCACCCGAGACACGACCCCACCCTGGGCCCCGAGGACCCCGTCAGCAACACGCCCAAGGAGGAGGAGACCGTGATGAAGATGGTCAAATCCTCCGGGGGCAAGATCCTTCACGTCGACGTCATACCGGGGCGCGACATCGCCACGCTCGTCGAGGTGGTGGCGCTGAGGGAAAGCGCGTCCCGTCGGAGGTGAGGCGGTATAATCCCGATCCCCAGTCACGTACCGGACTGGTTGGGAGCCGCCATCCTGCTCTCGATAAGCGACGAGCTCCACACCAGGATCACGGCGGGCGTACTGAGGAAGTACTACCTCATGCTCGGAGCCTACCTGAGGGTGAGACACTCCGCCCTGTTCGTCTGGTGGGTCCACGAGACCCTCGAGTTCGTGTTCCACGTGGCCGTCCTATGGATAGCCCTTCCCCTCCCGATGGCCCTCACCGCCGCCGTGATACACTACGCCCTGGACCTGTTCCACGAGGCCATGCTGGGAACGTTCAAAAACGAGCTGGAGCACAGGATCTTCCACTTCTCGGTGGAATGCCTCGCCCTCTACGCGATATGGGGGTGAAACACGGTGAGGATCCTTAGGGACCTCATCGGGAAACCCGTCATAGACTCCACGGCCAAGAACGTGGGAGAGGTACAGGACGTGATAATGGACGAGGAAACCGGCGAGGTAACCCACCTGGTCGTCGCCGACTCCAGGAGGCCCGGCGTCCTCAGAAAACTCGGGGGCAAGCTCGGCAAGGGCGGAGGAGAACACGAGATCCACATCCCCTACTCCGAGGTCAAGGCCATAGACGACGCCGTCCTAGTCGAAGGCAAGTGGGCCGAGGAGGAGTGACGCCCCCGTGAGGGAGAGGGACGCCCTCAGGGTGATCGAGGAGAAGTGCTGCGCGTCGAAACCGCTCACCCACGTCAACGTCGAAGGTGTGACCGTCGACGCCTACGACGAAAACACGGGCACCGCCTACCTGGTAACGTCCAGAGGAACCCTCGAATGCAAACTAGGCAGGGCAGTCAGACTGGTGGGTAAAGTCCCCAAGGTCGTGCTCGCGGTCACCGAAGGCGAGGTACCCGAGGACGTCGTGGAAACCGCCAAACGTGTCGGCGTCGGCGTGGCGAAGGTCGAGGAGGACGGCCTGAAGTTCGTGGTCGAACCCGAAGAACACGACGTCGAACCCAGCGTGGAACCGTTGAAGGTATCCGACGAGGTCCTCGAGGTCCTGAAGACCATCGCCGACGAGCGAAGGGCCACCATCCTGAGACTGCTCGAACAGGGCGATGAATGCCTCTGCAACATAGCCGACGCCCTCGGGGACAGCGAACCCGCGGTCTCCTACCACCTACAGAGGCTCAGGGAGGTCGGACTCGTCAGACGCAGGCCCGAAGGCAAACGCGTCTACTACGGGCTCACCAGGAAAGGAAGGGCCGTCGTCGAACTCCTACACAGGCTCAGGGAGACCATCGAAGGATGAGGAAGAGGAAGCCCGCGAGCACCGCCGACACGATCCCGCACCTCACGACGGCCCTCTCCGTCTCGACCAAATCACGGACCTCCGGGTACCCGTCCGGACCGAACGAGTAAACCGACGGCTTCTCGAACCTCCTACCCAGGAAAGCCGCGCCCCATCCCATGGGCAGCCAAGACGAGGGGCTGGGAACGCTTCTCAGAGCCTCCACCAAGGTCCCGACCAGCCTACCGGGCCGGACGGGACACGCCAGTCCCAACACCACCACGCAGAACGGGAGGGCCACCACGTTCATCAGATCGTCCAACCTCGCGGCCACCTTACCGAACCAGATGTTCCTCTCGTCCCTGTACCCGAACATGGCATCCGCGGTGTTCACGGCCCTGTACATGACCACGCCTATCCAGCCACCCATCACGAACCAGAACATCGGCGCCACCACGGAATCCAACACGTTTTCGAAAGCACTCTCCGCCGCGGCCGACGCCACCAACCCGGGACCCAAACCGGCCGTGTCCCTACTCACCAACGAACCCACGGCCTCCCGCGCCCCCTCCAGATCCCCCCGCTCCAACGCCACCCGAACGGCCCTCACGTGCTCGACCAAACCTCGGACCGCCGTACACACCCACAGAACCAACGCATCCCCTACCCACGGGATCGAGTGCAACGGGTAACACACCATCGCCAAGACCGAGAACCCGACCGCGACCGTGAGAGCACCGACCACGAGATCCGAAGCGGGGGACCTGGGCGGATCCCATACACCCGCCATAACCCCCATGGCCCTACCGCACCACGCCACGGGATGCCACCTATCCGGAGGGTCACCCAGGACCAAGTCCAAACACAGGGCCAACGGGCACGCCAGGGACCCCATCAACCACGCGTCCAACGCTCCAGCGCCTCCGTGACGTGTTCCGGGGACGGTATGGAATCCAGAACGTACCTATCCCAACTACCCTCGACGGCGGACGCCAACTCCGCCGGCGTCAGCACCAACCACCTCTTAAAGCGGGCCGCCTCGTCCACGGGTACCCTAGGGCACCCGCAGTAAACGCACGCGTCGGCCCCCACACCCCTCAGCACATCCTCAGACAGGTACCTGACCCTCCACGATACCCCACCCAACGCCCTCTCGACGTCCGGCCGAACCTGACCCAACGCCGTGGACCCCACCACCTCGACGTCCTCCGGCTCAAGATCCACCGCCTCCCTGGTCTTCGACAGCCTGACCGTCAGCATCCTCCGCACCACCTCCTCGACATCCCCGGGGTCCAGCACCCCGCGGGTTGGATCCAGCTGAACCACCGGCTCCCCAGTCGTCAAAGCCACCCCCGCCGGGTGAAAGCTCCCGGAGCACACGACGACGGTGGGAAGATCCCTCTTCACGCACGAGACGTTGCACCCCAGCACCAGACCCTCGACGGGCACCCTCTCCGGATCACCCTTACCCACGTGAACCTCCACACCGCGCTCCCTCAAGTACCGCTCTATCCGCGCCAGATGAGGCACGTGTTGAGCCGTGGCGCACAGGTTCACATCCTCAAAACCGTGGTACCTCAAAACCTCGGCCAACTCCTCGAGCATCCATTCCTCCACGGGAGGACCCTCCGTCGGGACGTACACCCGGGTCCGGACCCCGATCCTCTCCAACGCGTCGTCCACGGAGGGTACCGGGTAGTGACCCAGGTGGATCAAGGTGTCCGCGCTCGAAACCAGGGACAGCGTGACGTCACAGGCTCCGAACACCCTACCGGCGTCCAAGACGACCGACTCCACGTCTTCCAGACGGGACACCTCTTCCGCCAGCTCCCTCGCCAACCCCTTCAAGCCGTCAGGGGCCTGGATCACGACCTCGCCCTCCGGCTCGACCCTTTCAAGCACCTTTTCTACGACGTCCTCCTCGGTGGACTCGATGATCATCAACACACCCTCACCCACCGGGGGTGCGACTATCGCCGTCCTACGCGCTGGGGGTGGGCATGAGAAGGGAGGTCGACCCCGAGGATCTCGAGGCCGCTTTCGAGTGGGCGATCGAGGAGGTGGGTGATCTGGACGCGGTGGTCACCCTCGAAAGGAAGCGGGGGCAACCCTCGGGCAGGACCCTCGAATCCCTGGCTTCGAGGTACGGCGTACCCGTGGTGTACGTGGACGAGCCCGCGCCCGCGCCGTCCAGGTCCAGGGCCGAGGAGTTCCTGGGCACGGAGGGTTCCCCCGCCGAGGGCGTGCTCCTGGCGCTCGGGTACGAGTTGATAGCTCCCAAGAGGAGCTTCGGGAACACCGTCACGGCGGCCCTGGGGGTGAAAAGGTGTTGATCATCGCCATCGTGGGGGGCCGTGGAGACGGTTTCACGAGGGTTCTGCGTGGGCTGAGATGTGTACTCGAAGAGGCGGGTCACGACGTCGGGGTCCTCGCGATGCCTCAATCCACCGGTGGGGTCGGCAGGAAGAGGCCGGACTCGTACTCGTGGGACGCGGACGTGGTTATCGCCACGACCGATAGATGCTCCGCCTGCGACGTGGCGCTGATCCTGTCGAAGCACGGGTCCTGCGTCAACGCCCCGGAGGCCGTTTTCGATTCCGACAACCCGACGTTCTCGGGGTTCGAGCCCCCGGAGAGGTGGGTCCCCGTCCCCTGCAGGCGCGTGGCCTCCGAGGCGAGGGCTCCCGTGGTCCCGGGTCTGGTACTCCTCGGGGCCCTTTGCGCGTTGAAGGACCTCTGCTCGCCGGACGACATCGAGAAGGGACTCGTGGAGGCGGAGGGACCCGTCGGCGCGGTATCGGCGAGGGCCGCCTTGGCGGGTTGGGAGTACGTTAGAGGTAGGATCTGATCTCCCGCGCTATCGCCTCGGCCACAGGGGGAGGGACCGACTCCCCCACCTGGTCGTACATCGACTCGACTCCACCCTCGAACACGTGATCGTCCGGGTACCCCATCAACCTCGCCTGCTCCCGCACGGTTAGCACCCTGTCGTCGAACGGGTGGATGAACCTCGAACCGCCCATGACCGTGGGGGCGGGTTTCCACGGGTGCAGCCTGAGCCAGTTCTTGAAGTACCCCTTCGCACCCTTGACTCGGGTGAGGGCCTGCCCCCACCTCAGCCTCCGTATCCTCCTGAGCTTCCTCCGCGTCAACGGTTTGAACTCGTGGTTCGGCACGTCTCCACCGTCCGGGTCCGGGAGATCCCCTATCGCTTCCCACACGGTCTTCGGCTTCGAGACGCGGGGTTCCGGTTCTATCGGGACGTTGGATATGAACACGCGCCTGCGCTGCGAGGGAACGCCCTGATCCAGCGCCTCTATCACGTTGAAGTAGATCTCGTCGTAACCCACACGGGCGAACTCCCTCCTCAGAGCCTCCTTGAGGGGCCCCTCGGTTATCGCCGGGACGTTCTCCATGACGAACACCTCGGGTTTCAGATCGCCGAGGATCCTGATGTAGTGCAGGACCAGCCTACCCCGGGGGTCATCGTACAGCCTGGCGAGGGGATCCCTCCTCCTTTCCGCGTTGGCGGCCGTGAACGCCTCGCACGGCGGTCCCCCGATCAGCACGTCCGGCTCACCGATCTCCTCGCGGATGTCGTCCGAGGAGACCCTGCGGATATCCTCCTCGATCACCACCGCGTCGGGGAAGTTCCTCCTGTACGTGGACGCGGGGCCGGGCGCGTTCTCGACCCCGCCCAAGACCTCGTAACCGGCTTCCAGGAAGCCCCTGGAGAAGCCTCCGGCGCCGCAGAAGAGGTCGACGACCTGCGGTCTTCTAGGCACCGGGTTCACCCGGCCGCTCCTCGAGGGGATCCCGGTTAAATACTCTGGAGTGGGTTCAGCGGAGGGAGCGGCGGAACTCGACGACGGCGGGATGGTACTCGCCGTGCTTCCCCAATGGATAGAGGAGGTACCTGCACGAGTCCACGCCGTCGGCGCCCTTGCACAGGTACTCGACGGCTTCCAAGCTCTCGCCCACGGCCGCGCTTATGATGCCGGCCGCCATGGCCCCCTCGAGCATGCACACCGGGTGCTTGACGTCCCTAGGACCGAGCTCGCAGACCTTGCATCCCTCGACCACGAGGGCCCTGAACTCGGGCACGGACTCGGCTAGGGCCTTCTCCTCCTCCATCTCGGGCTCGTCGATGAGCCTCACGTCGGTGCCGAAGCCCATCCCCTTCAGGACGTCGAGCGCCTCGTCCTCGCCCTCGATCCAGTCCGACGCGTCCTCCTCCAGCGTGTCCCTCACGTCCCTGCACAGCTCCGGCACGACGAACCTGTCGCTGTGCTCCAGCACGTACTTCACGACGGCGTAAGCGCTCGACAGCCACGGGTCCTCGGGGGTCTCCTCCAACAGGTACCTCAAGATGCCTGCCCCCAACTCGAGCGCCCCGTTCGGAAGGAGTCGTCCGAGGATTTTTCGGCTTCCCCACCCGCGGACCGGGTGGCGGGGGATCTCTCGAGAATTAGGAAACGCAAAAGTTTTCAAACGGGGGAACGTCGAGTTGCCCAAAGCCGTGGTGTTCGAAGGGGGATCCTACCTACCCGCGGACCGGGGCGAGAACCTCAGAAAGAGATGGTTCGGCACCGTGAGAGGGGACGTCCTGTTCCTGTGTCCCTTCGAGACCGTTTACCTCGCCGAGAAGGGCGAGATACGGGTCGAGAACTCCGAAGGGGAACCGATGAGCGAGACCGACCTGCTGGAGTTCTTCTCCGAGCGTAGAGAGGGATTCGACAGGGCCTACGTGGTCTTTCGGGACCTCAGGGACGCCGGCTACATAGTCAAGTCGGGGTTCAAGTTCGGGGGACACTTCAGGGTCTACGAGGGCGATCCCGACTCGACTCACTCGGATTGGGTCGTGGCCGTGACCGGACCCGAGGGGAAGTTGACACCCAGGGACATCCTGCGGGCCACCAGGCTGGCCACGTCCGTCAGGAAGAAATTCGTGCTCGCCGTCGTCGAGGACGTGGAAAGTCCCGAAATTAGATACGTCCGACTGGAGAGGGTGCGGCTCTGAGAGAAGGGGCTCCGGGGGTGTAGGAAGTGGCGGAGTCGGAGCCGTACCACGGAGCGTGGAAGGTCCACCCGAGGGACCTCGTCGAGGAAGGCGTCACCACGAGCGCCAGAAGGGCCCGGATAGTACTCAGGAAGTACGTGTTGGGACAGGACGAGGAGGAGATCGCCGAGGCCGAGGGCATCTCCCTGAAGTCCGTCAAGTACCACCTGGAGAAAGCCGAGGAGGAGGGACTGATAGACTACGTCAAGGAGAACATCGCCGGAGAGTAGGGCGGGATCACCATACCGGAGGACGCCCCGCTCCTGGACCCGTGGGACGTCGAGGACGTCGATTACGCCAGGCTCGAGGAGGAGTTCGGGATAGAGAGGATAGACGACGAGATCCTCTCCCTCCTCCCCTCGAGGTTCCCGCTGATGGAGAGGGGAATCGTCTTCGGACACAGGGACCTGGACAAGTTCCTGAAGGAACACGCGGAAGGCGGCAAGGTCTCGGTGCTCAGCGGGATGATGCCCAGCGGTAGGATGCACCTCGGTCACAAGACGGTCGTCGACCAACTCGTGTGGTACCAGCGGGAAATGGGTCTCAAGGTGTACATCCCCATAGCCGACCTCGAGGCCCATCACGCCCGAGGCATGCCGCTGGAGGAGGCCCACAGGATCGCGGTCGAAGAGTACGTGCTCAACTACGCCGCCCTCGGTCTCGACCTGTCCCCGGACCGCTGCGAGATATACCTCCAATCCGAGAGGAAGCCCGTCCAAAGGATGGCGCTACTCCTGGCCGGTAGGGTCACCTGGAACACCTTGAAAGGAACCTACGGGTTCACCGGAGAAACCAACATGGGTCACGCTATGGCACCGCTGGTCCAGGCCGCCGACATCCTCCACCCGCAGGAACTCGAGGGACCGCACAGGGTTCTCGTACCCGTGGGCGTCGACCAGGACCCTCACCTCAGGCTGACCCGAGACCTGGCGGAGAAGGAAGGCCTCGTGAAACCCGCCAGCACGTATCACCGGTTCATGACCGGGCTCACGGGCGGGAAGATGTCCAGCAGCAAGCCCTCCACGGCCATCTTCCTGACCGACGACCCGGAGGAGGCCAAGCGCAAGGTGTGGCGGGCGAAAACCGGGGGAGGAGCGACGGTCGAGGAACACAGGGAGAAGGGAGGGAACCCCGACGAGTGCGTCGTCTACGAGCTGTTCGTGTACCACCTGGCGGATAAAGTGGGGGGCGAGAAAGGACTGAGGGAGATCAGGGAAAGGTGCGAGTCCGGGGACCTGATCTGCGGGGAATGCAAGAAGATGGCCCAGGAAGCCCTCGCCGAGCTCCTGGAGGAGATAGCCGAAAGAAGGGAAAGGGCGAAGGACGAGATCCCGAGCGTCCTGGAAGAGCACCCTGACGCTCCCGACGCTCCGGAGGACTGGTAACATGATACAGCCGTTCCAAGCCCTGGTCACGTGCCCGGCCGGCTTCGAGTTCGAGTGCGTGAGGGAACTCGAGAGGATACTATCCGAGAAGGACGAGTTCGTGGAGGTGGAACCCACCTACTTCAAGGGAGTCCTGGTGGTCAGGTCGGATTTGGACCCCGAGGAGATAGTGAGGACGGTCGCGGAAGCCGACACGGACTGGGTGGCCCGCATCGCCCCGATACACAGGACGGTGAGGGCGGACCTTAGGTCCATCGTCAGGACGGCCACCGCGCTGGCGGAGAGGAGGATACCCGAGGACGCCACCTTCGCCGTCCGGTGCAGGAGGAGGGGCGACCCCCCGTTCTCATCCAAGGACGTGGAGGTTGAAGTCGGGGACGCGGTCAGAAAAGCCACAGGCGCCTCGGTCGACCTCGAGAACCCGGACTACCTGGTGTGGGTCGAGGTCCTCCAAGATACCGTCGGGATCGCCGTCACAACACCCGACATGATAGTGTCCAAGGAGGTGAAGAGGGTCAGGAAGTGGGCCCCCGGCAGGCGCCCCATCAACAGATCCCAGCTCAAGATGCGGGAACTCCTGAAGAAGCACCCGTACCTGGCCAGGGAAGGCGTCGACGTCATCGATTTGGGCGCCGCGCCGGGCGGATGGACGCACGAACTAGCCCCGAGGGTGGCCCCCGGCAGGGTGTACGCGGTGGATCCCGGGGACCTGCACCCGAGGGTTTTGAAGGAACACGATAACGTCGTACACATACGGAAGAAGGCGGAGGACCTAGAGGAATCGGACATCCCCGGCACGGTGGGTCTCGTGACGAGCGATCTCAACAGGGTACACACCGAGGCCGCGAAGGTCACGTTGGACGTCGCCGATAAGTTCCTGGAACCGGGCGGTTTCGTCGTTCAAACGGTGAAACTCGCCGTCGATCCCGAGACCGGGGAGTACGCGGCCCCGGACGTCGAGACGGCGGTCACGGAGACGGAATTGGAGTACGAGAGGCGAGGGTACGAGGTGGTGGCCGTGGAAGACCTCAAGAGCAACACGCCGAACGAGAGGACCTTGGTGGCTAGGAAGATCTGAGCATCTCCCTGATCCTCTTCCTCTCCGATCGCTTCTCCTCCAGGTACCGCCTTCCAGCCTCCCTGATCCTCCTGGCCAGCTTCGGGCCCACGCCCTCGACCTTCAACAGGTCCTTCTCCTTGGCCGTGAGAACCCTGTACGGCGATCCGAACCTTTCCACCAATCTATCCGCAAGCTCCGGACTCACTCCCTTCACGTTCAACAGGACTTTCCAGGCCGGGTCCTCCACGGCCTTGATCTCCGCGGCCAACTTGGGACCGACGCCAGGCACCTCCACGAGTTCGGAAACCGGGGCCTGCTTTACCTTCGTCCAACCGTCGAACCTCTCCAGGAGTCTCACCGCCTTCTCCAGGCTCATCCCCTTGACCTCGAGCATAGAATCGGGTACGCCCTTGAGCCTGGCTATCTGCCTCTCGCTGAGACCGAACTCCCTGAGCTCCTCCACGGGCGCCTCCCGTATCTTGGAAACTTTACCGTATTTTTTCTTCAGCCTCCAGGCCGTGTCGACGTCTATCCCCTTCCTAACCAGCCCCTTAAGCCCCAACAGCGCCGCTATCTTCGAGTCCGACAGCCCCAACTCCCTCAACTCGTCTGGACTCGCCCTCTCCTGAACCTTCGAAACACCACCGTATTTTTTGAGCACCCTCTCGGCCTCCTCCGGTGTTAGGCCCGCATCCCTCAGAGTCTTGTACCCCTGCACAAGCTTGCCGACGGTCTCGTCCCCGATCCCAGGTACCTCCAGGAGCCTCGTCACCTCCTTCCCCTCCACCGCCTCGCCCACCGCCTTCGCCGATCCGAAGTACTCCACCAACCTCCTGGCCTTCGACTCGCCAATCCTCTCCTCGAGCCACTCCTTCCACTCCTCCTCGCTCCTCTCCCTCCTACGACCCGATCTACGACGTCGCTCCACGACCTCCCGGGCCTTCTCCACCACCCTTTCCGCGAGCTTCGGTCCCAACCCCTCCACTCTCTCCTCCAACTCGTGCGGGTTCATCCGGGCCAGCTCCTCCAGGTCGTAATCCACGACATCCAGTATCTTCTCCGCGAGCTTCGGTCCGACGCCGGGGACTTCGAGCAACGTCTTGAACTCGGTCCCTTTCACGTCCGCCGCCTTGGAGGGGGTGGCACCGAGTTCTATCAGCTCCTCGTAGGAAACCTCACGTGCCACGTCCTTCAGGGAACCGTAACGCTCGTACAACTCGACGGCGGTCTCCAGGTCGAACGCCTCGAGGAGCTTCTTCGGGACGCCCTTCATCTCCGCTATCTCGTCGTCCGAGAAGCCCAACTCCCTGAGCTCCTCCACGGGGAGCCTCTTGACCTCGGACGCCGACCCGTACCTACGCTTCAGCTCGTCCGCCCTCTCGAGATCGCCCACGATCCTCTCCAGGGACTTGAGACCCTTCAGCTCCCGTATCTGGGAGTCGGTCAACCCCGCCTCCCTGAGCTCCGCGACGCTGGCCTCGCGCACGCTCGAGTAACCGCCGAACCTCTTGAGGAGCTCCTCCGCCTTCTCCCTGTTGATACCCCTGATCTTGACCAGCGAGGCGTACCCGGGCACCAGGGTCTTGAGGACCTTCTCCCCCACGCCCGGCACCGACGCGAGCTTGGATATCTCGAAGTTCCTGGCCATCTCCTTGACGCGCTCCGGGTTGCCGAAGGCCTCCAGGAGCTTGAGGGCGGTCTTCTCGCCGATCCCCTCCCTCTTCGCCAGCTCCTCCACCTGGATCCTCACCGCGGCCTCGTAAGCCTCCCTCGATAACTTACCCTCCTCGTACATCCTCCTGATATCCTCGAGGTCCGTGGCCAGGATACCGGCTATGGACTCGAAGTGCTCGATGATCTCGTCCGCGGCCTCGGGCGATAGACCGTAATCCTCTATCAACACGGCCAGGGTCCTGTTGACCGACATCGCCTCCTCGAGGGTCACCGAGGGACAGACTTCCTTCATGACCCTGTAAGGTGTGCTGGCTATCGTGGAGATGGAACCGTCGAACGCCTTGGCGAGGCACAGGGCCGATTCCTCGCTCAGGCCGTACCTGTTCCTGAGCTTCAGGGTGCAGTCCACGATCCTGTTCTCCAGGTACCTCCTCATCAACTCCCGCTTGTGCTCCACTATCCACTCCCTGGTCAGCGGCCTCCTGAGGTACCGGTCCGAGATCTCCTCGAGCCTGCGGTACGCCTCCTCGAGCAGCTCATCCCTCAGCTCCAGGTTCCTCTTCGCGGCTTTCTCGTCGAAGTCTATGTTAACGACGACCCTGGACCAGAGGCTGTAGATACCGCTGCTCTCCGGGTCCTTCTCTCCCTCGACCTCGGAGACGGAGAGACCCAACCTCCTGGCTATCTCCTCGTGCGGGGTCCAGGGGTTCTCCCTGAGGATCTCCAGTATACGCTCCTCCTTCGCGTCTATCGGCACGTCGTACCTCTCTATCAGCTTCTCGAACTCCCCGGCCATCTCCTCCGGGACGTCCTCGGTCCTGAGCGGCATCAGGTCCACGCGACCGTACCTCACGAGGATCCTGTAAAGGGCCGGTTGCATAGGGTTCGTCTTCACGGCCCTGACCTCGATGGCCGGGACGTCCTCCTCCGAGATATCCAAGGCCTTGGCCACGGCTTTCCATCCACGCCTGTACACGATGGCGTACCTGGCCGGGGAACCTCCCGTCGAGAGCCTGCTCACCCTCTCGTCGAAGTTGACCCCCCTGACTATCACGTTCCTGTACCTGTCGTCCGTTGGGTCTATCGAGCACGCGTAGGAGCCTGTTAACAGGATGAAATCCCGGTGAAGGTCCATCAGCTCCTCGTCCGATTTCGCCCTGGGCACCCTCTCCATGATGTACCTCGTCGCTATCACGCCATCGTACGCCTTGACTCCCTTCAGGAAGACCTCCCTTTCCTCCCGGAACTCCTCCTCGGATCCCGCGAACTCGGCGTCGTACACGAGCGCCACGATCACACCTCCCTACTTTTGGAGAGTGCGTCGGCAAGTCTCAGCGGTTCCGGCCATTTCGTCGAGCCACAGCCGGTCCAGGAGGTCCTCAACACGAGATCGACCGCGGAGCGCAGATCGCACCTGTGCCCGGGGCTGACCACGAGAGGACGTGTCCCGGGTCTCGTCAACACCAACGCCCCGACGGTCTCCCCCTCGTGGACTAAGGGAACCCAGTCCCCTGGTTCATCGGGCTCACCGACGGGCTCCCCGACGAGGGGCTTCGACGCGACCCCCACCGTCGGCACGTCGAGCACCACGCCCAAATGGGTCGCTAGGCCGGCCCTCCTCGGGTGCGCCTTCCCGTGACCGTTCACCATCAGGAGGTCGAAACCCTCCTCCAAACCATCCAACGCCTCCAGGGCGGGCGGACCCTCCCGGAACGCCAGGTACCCGGGCACGTACGGGAACGACGTTTCACCCTCGGTCACGGACCTGTCGAGTTCTCGGCACCCAAGATCGGTCACCACGGCCGCGGCCCTGTACCTGTCTCCCCTGTAGGCCACGTCAACGCCCGCCACCTTTCTCACTTCGCCCGGGTCCTCCTCCCTCGCCCTCCTCGCCACCTCTTCTTGAATCCTCCTGAGCTCCTTCACGTCCCTCGGGGGCCGCTTTGGGAGGAGTCGCACGCGATAACACCCTGCGCGGGTGCTTTATCACGCGGGAGATGCACTCCGGGGGCACCCTCCCGGGGACCACGTAAACCGTCTTTCCCGCCTTCCTCGGCACCAGACCGTGCCTCCTGAGGCAGGAAACATCAACCACGAGAACCACGGGATCGTCCGAGTGCCTCCGCGCGGTAGCCACGGCCTCGCTCACGTCGTCGGTCAGGTGGACGTACTTCCTCCCCATCGGTCTTATCCCTTCCCTCAGGATCCTCTCCAGGTTCTCCCTCGCGGTACCGTGGTACAACTCGTCCACGTCCTCGGCCTCGGGTAACGTCGGCCTCACGTGGAGCCTCCTGGAGTGACCGTACCTGGCCCTGATCCTACCCCTCTCGTCGATCTCGAACCTACCCTTGGGGCACGTCTCCGCCACCGCCACGATGTGCTCCCCTGTCAGCCACCGGTAATACTCCCTGTTCTTCCACCTCGTCTTGATCCTCTCCGCCAGCTCATGAACGTCGCAGTCGGTGAAACCCTCCTCATCCAGCTCCACACCGACCTCCTCCGGGAAGTGGCGGAGTATCCCCGCCAGGAGCCTACTCAACGCCAGCCTTCGCCTCCCGTCCAAGAACACCTCGGTGGGGGCCCCGCACTCCGGGCATAGTTTCTTCTCCGTGTACGTCCCGCACCTGGGGCACTTCCTGACGGGCTTCAACGGTGGGACCTCCCATACGTCGTTCGGAACGCCTAACATCTAATTAGGCGGATGTGAGCCCCCGCAGATGTCGGGAAACACCGGGGGTGACGGGAGTGGCGGAGTCTTGGGTCATCCGCGTCGAGGACCTGGTTCTGAGCTTCGACGACTTCACGCTGAACGTTCCCGAGGTCGAAGTCGGGGAGAAGGAGGTCCTGGGTATCCTGGGTACCAGCGGGGCCGGTAAGTCGGTTTTCCTTCACTGTCTGAAGGGACTGGACGATTACAGGCCCGACGAGGGCAAGGTCCTGTACAGGGTCGCCAAGTGCGAAGAGTGCGGCTGGAGGGAGAGACCAGAGTTCATCGGCGAGGAGTGCAGGAAGTGCGGGGGGACGATGGAAGAGGAGATCTTCGACCTGTGGGGGGCCCCGGACAGGGAGAGGAAGAGGTTCAGGAAGAGACTCGCCATCATGTTCCAAAGGACCTTCGCCCTGTACGAGGAGATGACCGTGATAGAGAACGTGCTGAAAGCCCTGGAGGAGGCGGGTTACTCCGGGGAGGAGGCCACCGAACGCGCCATCGAACTCATCAAGATGGTCAAGCTCGAGCACAGGATAACCCACCTGGCCAGGGACCTGAGCGGAGGCGAGAAACAGAGGGTCGTGCTGATCAGACAGCTGGCGAAGGAACCGATAGTGTTCCTCGCCGACGAGCCCACGGGTACCCTGGACCCGCAGACCGCCGCCATAGTGCACAGGGCCCTGCGTGAAGGCGTGAAGGAGAAGGGCATCACGATGGTCATCACATCCCACTGGCCCGAGGTCATAGAGGACCTCTCCGATATCGTCATGTGGCTCGAGAACGGTGAGGTAGTGGAGATGGGCGACCCCAAGGAGGTCGTCTCCAAGTACGTGGAGATGCTAGAGGACGTGGAGAAACCCGAGGTCGAGGTCGGAGAGGACATCATCAGGGTCCGGGACGTGAAGAAGTACTACTACTCCATCGAAAGGGGCCTGGTCAAGGCCGTCGACGGGGCCAGCCTCGACGTCAAGGAGAAGGAGATCTACGGGATAGTTGGTCTGAGCGGTGCGGGTAAGACCACGCTGGCCAAGATAATCGCCGGCATCCTCGAGCCGGACGAAGGAGAGGTCAAGATCAGGATAGGAGACGAGTGGATGGACATGACCGTACCCCAGGAGAGGGCACGCGCCAAGATGTACATCGGGATGCTCCATCAGCAGTACACCCTGTACCCGCACAGGACCGTCTTAGAAAACCTCACGAAGGCCATCGGTCTAGAACTCCCGGACGAGCTCGCCAAGATGAAGGTCCTCCACGTCCTCAAGGCCGTCGGCTTCAGCGAGGAGGAGGCCCAGAGGATCCTCGACAAGTACCCCGACGAGTTGTCCGAGGGTCAAAGGCACAGGGTGGCCCTCGCCCAGGTCCTGATAAGAGAACCCAGGATCCTCATCCTGGACGAGCCCACGGGTACCATGGACCCGATCACCATGAGGAAGGTCGCCAAGTCGATCCTCCACTCGAGGGAAGAGTTGGACCAGACCTACGTGATAGTAACCCACGACATGGACTTCGTCCTCATGGTCTGCGACCGCGCCTCCCTGATGCGTGACGGTAAAATCGTCAAGACGGGCGACCCGGAAGAGATAGTGAAGGAACTGACACCCGAGGAGAAGGAAGAGATGCTCCGGGAGGGCTGAGGATGTCCGTGGAGGAAGGGTGGCCCGATGCCCCCTCCCACGTGTGCAGGGGAGGACCCCCCGAGGCCCTGGCCTTCTGCTGCCCCCCGATAAAACCGTGCCCCATCTTCAGGGCCCTCAAGGAGGCGGGGCTCTCCCCCGAGGAGTACGTGAGGAAGAAGAAGGAGTTCGCGGAGAAGACCCCGCTGAAAGCCGGCAGGAACACGTGCTTCGGGAGCCTCGTCTGGTGCTGCAAGGCCTCCAAGCCCTGCCCCCTCAGGGACGCAACCCTGGCCAGGATAGGCATGGACCACGGCGAGTACATGTGGTGGAAGAAGAAACTGGCGGAGTATCTCCTAGGCGAGAAGGACCTCGACGAGATCCTTGAGGAGTACGAGAAAGGCGGGGAGGCCGAGACCGACGAAGAGACCGTGAAGGCCGTGGCCGAGGCCGCCGGTGTGAGCGAAGAAGAGGCTGAGAAGGCCCTGAGAAAGGCAGGCGGCGACCCCGTTAAGGCCGTCAAGATCCTCAAGACGAAGGAGGAAGGCGGTGACTGAACCCTTGGAGGTTACCATCGCTCACATATCCGACCTTCACATCTCGCCCATCCGTAAGAGCTGGGATGAAGACGTGTTCAGCAAAGGCGTGGAAACCGTGAACGAGCTCTCCCCAGACGTCGTCATCGTCACCGGGGACCTGACCGACACGGGGCTCGTCGAGGAGTACAGGCTGGTCCGCGACCTCCTCAAGGACTTCGAGAGTCCCGTCGTCCCCATCCCCGGGAATCACGACGCCAGGAACCTCGGGTGGAAAACCTTCGAGGACTACATCGGCGAGAGGTACAGGAAGGACAGGATATCCAAGGACCTCTACGTCGTCGGCCTGGACTCCTCCGAACCGGACGTCAACTACGGGCAGCTGGGTAGGGAGAGGCTCGAGTGGCTGGAAACCGTCGTCGACGACATACCGGACACGGCCTGCAAGTGCATAGCCATGCACCATCACCTGCTTCCCGTCCCCGGGTCCGGTAGAGAGAGGAACATCCTCGTCGACGCGGGCGAACTCCTGAGCCTCTGCATAAGACACGGCGTCGACATAGTGCTCTGTGGACACAGGCACGTTCCCTTCGCGGCCAAGGTCGAAGACGTCGTAGTCGTGAACGCGGGCACGTTCTCCTCCACGAAGATAAGAGGGTACAGTTTCAACTCCTTCAACATCATCGAGTTCACCGAGGACGAAGTGACAGTCACCCTCAAGGAGATAGAGACCGGGAAGAAAGTCGTACTGGCCAGGTACAGGGTCATGGTGGAGGAAGGGCAGTACAAACTGGTTAGGGAAAAAACCACGGCGAACGGGCACATCTTCGAGCGTTAGAGTATCACGTCCAAGCCCGCGCCCCGTATCCTCTCCAAGGCCCTCTCGTACTCACGCACCAACTTCTTCCCGGTCTCCGTGAGGACCGCCCTACCCCCGCCCGAACCTCCCCTCTCGGTCACGACCACGGGCTCACCCACGACCTCCTCTATCGCCCTCACGCTCCTCCGCGCGTACTCGTACGACCAACCCACCCTCTCGGCCGCGCCCTTCAGGGTCCCCTCCTCGTCGACGGCCTTCAACAGCCTGTACCTACCCGGACCGACCACGGGACGCCCATCCACCCGAAGTATCGGTTTTACCGCCACATCCAGCCTCAAAGGGTACCGGACCCCGTCACAGGTAAGCCTCCAGGATATCCTCGGGACACCACTTCCTCGCGGACTTCCGTATCTTCCTACGACCGATCCACGACAGCAACTTGATGGCCGCCCTGATGAAAGGACCGTGCCTGTTGCTTTGAGAATACTCCCGATACAACTCCGGCAACCACCGTAAGTCGTGGGAAACACACCTTAATATAACCTCCCAGTGAGCATCAGTTAGCTTGTCCGGCGTGAAGAAATCGTAATCCTTCAACCTCGACTCACCGATGGGAACGAAGAACAACGGTACTATGAAACTCTTGTACGGCTTCAACCTATCCAGCAACTCGGCCGTCATCATAAGATCGTCCTCGGTTTCACCGGGCAGACCCAGTATGAGCGTACCGCACGGTATCCACCCGTGATCGTTCATTATACCGAAGGCCTGCTCCACGACGTCGGGCCACTCCGTCACCTTGAACGGTGCCACCTTACCAGGCATATGCATGGCCATCAACCTGGGGCTGCCCGTCTCGACACCGACCTGAGCCCCGACCCAGGGGACGCGGTCACCGATACCGATTATGTCGGACAGCTCGCCCAGTTTCTCCCCGAAACAGCACACCGAAGCCAAAGCCACGTGACTCACGCTGATGCCCTCACATCCCTCGACGGACATCACCGCCTCGAACAACTCGATCACCTTGTCCGGCTCGGGCTCCGGCGTCTCCGCACCGTACCTGAGCACGTCCTCCGAGTGCAACAAGACCGTCTTCTTCGAACCCTTGGTAACGTTGACGCGAACGTCTTCGAGGATCTTCGACAGCGGGAAACTCCTCTGAACCCTCATATCGGGGCTGCAGAACTTGCACCCACGACCGCACCCGCGCGCTATCTCGACGATGGCGTTCGTCGTCGGGTTGACTATGTTCGGCACGTCCTCCGCGTCGACGGGCCGTCCCCTCACGATCTCAGGACCTCGATCCCCCTCCTCGATCCTCCTCACCACGTCCCCGACCACGTACTCCCCCTCGCCTATGACCAGGAAGTCTATCCCGTAATCCGTGTACACGTCCGTCAACTGCCAGGCGCCCGGTCCCCCGGCGAACACGCCGAACCCGTGCTCGTCCTTCAACCTCGATATCCTCTCCATGAGGTTCTCGAAGCACACCTTCATGTAGGCGGGCTTGCCCGAGAACGACGTGAAGGTCGTCGTCGCCGGCCCCATGCCCAGCGGATCGATCTCGCTGACACCCACGGCCACGGTATCCTCGTCGATCGCTTTCTCCACCGCGTCCGGGTGCGCGACTATCACGTCGTAACCCTCGCGCCTGAGCTGGGCCTCGATCCTCCTCACTCCCATGGGGGCCTCCGAGATCTCCCCGGTCTCCTCATCGTAGTCCACGCTGGGACAGAACACCTTGAAGTACAACCAGTCCGGGATGATCCCCCGCGGGACACAGGCGCTGAAACCCATGAACATGCCGCCGTGGTAGTTGCTGGCCAGGGTCCTATCCATGGTTAGGACAACCTCGGCCAACGCGTCACCCCCTACCGTGTTAAGGGAAGAACACCGATACTGAAAAGTGAGACATCCGACTTAAAGCGTCTAGATCCCTCGCGACGACCTCGTCCGGGTACCAGAGTCTCTCACCGGCCAAAACCCCGACGTCCGTCAGCCCCTCCCTCTCCAGCGCCTCCACCACCGCCGCCGGCTCCACCTTCCCGTACAACACCGCCGTGACCCTACCGTCCTTGACATTCCGCACGACCTCGTCCACATCCTCCTCCGAGTGAAGGTTCACGTGCGCCTCGACCTCGTGGAAACCCATGCACTCCCTGGCCAATAGCGCCTGAAGCGAAGAAACCCCCGGGACAACCTCGGCATCGTGGAAAATGCAGGCCAGCTTCCCGACCCCCATGTACAGCGGATCACCCCTGGCCAGCACGACGGTCCTTCTCCCGAGCTCGGCGGCCTCGTCCAACACGTCCCTGACGGACCCATCCCACGTCAGCACCTCCTTCCCCGACAGGTCCACCTCGAACTCGACCCGCATACCGTCGATCTCCCTCAGCATCGACTCGCTGCTCACCACCACGTCCGCCTCCTCTATCCTCCTCAATCCCTCCACCGTCAGGAAGAGCCTGGGGTTCGGTCCCACCCCGACTACCTCCAAGCGATCACCCCGGGGTGGATCACGGTGACCTCATCATCGGTAAACCCATCGATACACTGCGAAGGGTGTCCCGGCGCCCGCGACCCCGAGGGCACGCACCATCCGACCCTCGAACTAACCCACGAATGCCCGTACAGTTGCGTTCACTGCTACGCAAGGAGAACACGCCCGCCGGAACCCGGCCTGTACGGCGACCCGTCCGACTCGCCCGCGGTCACCGTGTCCCAGTACGGTGAGCCCACGACCATCGGCGAACCACTCCTCGAGGTCCCGGCCGCCCTCAGAGGGCTGGGGTTTCGCAGGATCGACCTACAGACACGGGGTTACGCCATCGACCTAGCCGAAGAACTAGCCGACGCGTTCGACCTGGTGATGGTGAGCCTCGACGTGACAGATCCGGAGACACACCTGAAAGTACACGGGAAAGACATCGATAGAACGTTGAAATTCCTGAGAACGGCCTCGGGAGGAACCGCCAAGGTGATCCTTAGGACGGTGTACCTCCCGGGCCTGAACGACGACATGCCCGATCTCATAGAGGAGGAAGGGATTCACGTGGACGAGGTGTTCGTCCAACCGTTGATACCGTTCCCGGGCGTCGTGGAGGAACTGAAACGATACGGTCTCGAAGAAGGGTGGGACGTGCCCGGGAGGATCCTGAGGTTCGCCGAGAGGTTGTCCGACGTGGCCCCTAGGGTGGGACTACCCGCCTGCTGGCTGGACAGCCTCGAAGCCCTCAAGGGGTACATGGAGGAGGAACTAGGGTTCGTGGACTTGAACTCCGTCAGGTACCGTCCGGAACCTGGGGACCCGGTACCCAGGAGGGACAGAACACCGCTCGAAGAGCTACCCGGATTCGAGGACATCATCGAGCGCCTCTAGAAACCTCCTATCGTCCTCGAGGGTACCCGTGGAAACCCTGACGTACACGGGGTCTATGCCGGCGAAGTTGGAACAGTCCCTGATTATAACACCCCGCTTGAGCATTTCCTCGGTGAACGTCGAGGAATCCATCCCTGTACCGGACACGTCGACGAACACGTAGTTGGCCTCCGAAGGGAACACCCTCACACCCTCCCTTTTCCTCAACTCATCTTCGAGGAACTCCCTACTCTTCACCACCAACTCGACGGTTTCACGCACGTAATCCACGTCCCTCAGGGCGGCGGCGGCAGCGGCGGCACTCGGTCTCGTCAGGCTGAACACCGGTTTTATCCTGAGGAGATCCCTGACTATCGAGGGATCGGTCACGCAGTAGCCCACCCTAGCGCCGGCCAACCCCAAGGCCTTGGAACACGTCCTCAGGACCAACACGTTGTCGTACTCGAGCGCCAACGGGGTCAGATCCTCGGAGGCGAACTCCACGTACGCGTGGTCCAACAGCAACACACCGTCCCTGAGTTCCTCGGCCACGTCCCTGACCACGCGCTCCTCGACCGTGGTGCCGGTGGGGTTGTTCGGCGTACACAGGTACACAACCCTGGCCCCGTCGAGCGCCTCGAAGACGGAGTCTTCGTCCAACTCGAAGTCACGGTCCGGGTCGAACCTGCCCCTCCTGACCTCCGCCCCGCAGGCCTTCGCGCATATCTCGTACTGCGTGAACGTGGGGACGGGGATCACCACCGGATCACCCGGGTCGACGTAAGCCCTCGTCAGTAGATCGATGATCTCGTCCGCGCCGTCTCCTCCTATCAGGACGTTCTCCCTGGTCGCTTCCACGGGCTTCCCGGCGGGGTAGGGCGGGTCCCTCAGGTACTCAAGGACGGCATCGAAAAGGTCGTCGGGGGCGACGGGCTCCGGGTACTCGTGGATCCTCTCCAACTCCCTCCTTGCGGCCTCCACGGCCTTGGGCGAGGGACCGAGGGGGTTCTCGTTCGAACCCAACTTCACGATCTCGTCCGGGTCGAAACCGTAGCGACGCGCCACCTCCTCCCTGGACCTCCCCGGCACGTAGGGCTCCAGTTCCCTCAGTCTCTCGCTGACACGGACGGGCAACCTCGTACGCATCCCCCTCAGTGAGGGACCAGAAACGCTATCCACACGGCCGTTATACCCGCGATGAATATGGCGTCGAACGTTCCGGCTCCCCCTATGCTGAGGACGGGCGCCCCGGCCCACCTTATCGCCTTCCTGAGGTTCATCACGTCGGCCCCGATCAGCGTTCCCAGAGTACCGCCCACGTACGCCACGCTCGCCGCCCCACCGTGAGGACAGGACACCACGGCCACCACGGCCGCGACGAGGGCCGGTAGGAACACCGGTACCGCGATCCCCACGCCCGGCACGACCCTAGCCGTCAAGTACGATACGATCGCCGTGACCGCGGTATCCAGCGCGTACTGGGGCCACAACCACGGGTGCTTGGCCATCAGGTAGCCGGACACGGCCACCGGGATCAGGCAACCCCCTAGGTTCACGGCGATCGTGATCTCCTCGCTGACCTCCGGGCCGAAGGGGATCGCTGGGAACACGACCCTCGCGAGACCCTCCACGGGTGTCTCCACCTCGACCTCCACGCGTCTCTTCACCTTCTTGATAGGGATGTTGACGAGGCTCCCGATTATCGACGCCAGCGCGAGGGCCAACGCCACCTTCGGGCTGAGACCCAGCGCCTTGAAGAACCCGGGGATACTGACGAAGTACAGCATCTGGAAGAACAAGGACGCCAACCATATTATAAACAGGAAAAGCATGAACGGTGCCGCGCTAGGCCTCCCCATGACCTCACCGTTCAAACGATCACCCCGGTCGAGGACATCGTCACCGACACGGCCCGGATTTAACCGGATCGGTGACCAGGGGGGCCCGGCGTGGAGGACTACGACCCCTCACGCGTGGAACCCGCGTGCGTGAAGAGGTGGATGGAGGAGGAGAAGTACAAGTTCAAGGGTGACGGCGAGAAACCCACCTTCATCATAGACACCCCTCCACCGTACCCCACAGGAGAACTCCACATGGGTCACGTCCTCAACTGGACCTACATGGACGTGGTGGCCAGGTACAAGAGGATGAGAGGCTACGACGTCTTCTTCCCACAGGGATGGGACTGCCACGGGTTACCAACCGAGGTGAAGGTCGAGGAGATCCACGGCATAACCAAGCGCGACGTCCCCAGGGACGAGTTCAGGCGCCTCTGCGAGGAACTCACGCTCGAGAACATCAAACGCATGCGCCGACAGCTGATAGACCTCGGCTGCTCCATCGACTGGTGGACCGAGTGCATAAACTTCGAGAACGAGGAACTCCGAGGCCTCGGTTCCTACGTGACCATGGACCCCGACTACATCAGACGCAGCCAGTACGGGTTCCTGGAACTACTCGAGAAGGGCTACGCGTACCGGGAGGAACACCCCGTCAACTGGTGCCCCAGGTGCGAGACCGCCATCGCCTTCGCCGAGGTCGAGTACGTCACCCGCGAGACGTACCTCAACCACATCGAGTTCGAGGTCGCGGACGGGGACGGGGAGAAAGTCGTCATAGCCACCACCAGACCCGAACTCCTCCCCGCGTGCGTGGCCGTGGCGGTTCACCCCGACGACGAGAGGTACGAGCACCTCGTAGGCGGTAAGCTGATCGTCCCCCTCCACGAGGAGTTCGGCGAAAGGGACGTCCCCTGGGAGGTCCCCGTGATAGCGGACGAGGACGTGGACCCCGAGTTCGGTACCGGTATCGTGATGATCTGTACGTTCGGTGACAAGCAGGACGTGACGTGGGTGAAGAGGCACGACCTCCCCGTGGTCAAGGCCATAGACGAGAGGGGCCGCATGACCGAGGTGGCCGGTAGGTTCGCCGGGATGCCCGTCGAGGAGGCCAGGGCCGCCATCGTCGAGGCACTGAAGGAGAAGGGTTACCTCGTGAAGAGGGAGAAGATAACGCAGAACGTCGGCGTGTGTTGGAGGTGCAAGACACCGATAGAGATCCTGGTCAAGGAACAGTGGTTCGTCAAGGTGAGGGACCTGGCCGACGACATCCGCCGCGCCGCCGCCGAGATGGAGTGGATCCCCGACCACATGAGGAAGAGGCTGGAGGACTGGATAGAGAGTATGGACTGGGACTGGTGCATCTCCAGGCAGAGGATCTTCGCCACCCCCATACCCGTGTGGTACTGCGAGGAATGCGGCGCCGTGATACCCGCCGACCCCGAAGACCTACCCGTCGACCCGACGTCCGACGAACCACCCGTGGACGAGTGCCCCGAGTGCGGATGCGACAGGTTCGTCCCCGAGACCGACGTCATGGACACGTGGATGGACAGCTCCATCACACCGCTCGTGATAACCGGGTGGCCGGACGAGGAACCCGACCTGCCCGTGGACCTCAGGCCCCAAGGACACGACATCATCAGGACATGGCTTTACTACACCGTGGTCAGATCCCTCATCCACGCCGGGGAACGACCCTTCGAGCAGGTCCTCATCAACGGGATGGTGTTCGGCGAGGACGGACACAAGATGAGCAAGTCCCGCGGCAACGTCGTCGAACCAACCGAGGTCATAGAGGAGTACGGGGCCGACGCCCTACGCTACTGGGCCGTATCCTCGGGATCACCGGGCTCCGACGTTCAGTACATGACCAAGACCATCAAGAGAGGCTACAGGTTCGCCAAGAAGGTATGGAACGTCTGCAGACTCGCCTCCGAGTTCATCGAGGACGCCCCCGGCCTGGAGGACGTCGAAGAGGACCTATCCCCCGCCGATAGATGGATACTCTCCAGGTACAACCGCCTCGTCGAGGAGGTGACGGAACACCTGGAGAACTACAGGTTCAACGACGCCATCAAGGCGATCGAGGTGTTCGCCTGGGAGGAACTCGCCGACGACTACGTCGAGATGGCCAAGCTCCGCCTCTACAGGCCCGAGGAGTTCGGGAAGGAGTCCCACGAGGCCGCTAGGGCCACCCTCGCCACGGTGCTTGACGGCCTCCTCAGGATGCTGGCACCCTTCATGCCGTTCGTAACGGATGAACTCTACATCAAGATCTTCGGATCCAGCGTACACGATGCGGAGTGGCCGGAGCCCGAGGAGAGGTACGTGGACGAGGACGCCGAGCGTGTGGGTGAGATCCTCAGGAACATCGTCGGCGTGGTGAGGAAGGCCAAGACGGACGCGGGACTGAGGATGGGTGCGGAGTTCGAGGGCATCACCGTGTACGTCGAGGACGAGGACCTCGCCCTCGAGATAGAGAGGGCCGAGGCCGACCTGAAGAGCGCCACCAGAGCCGAGGAGGTGGTCGTCGAGACCGGGGAGGCCGAGCTGGAGAGGGTACCGGTGGAAGTTGAACCCAGGATGGATGTGATCGGGCCGAGGTTTAGGGAGTTGGCCGGTGAGGTGATGAGGCTCGTGGAGGAGCGGGGCGAGGAGATCGCCCGAGCGATAGAGGAGGAAGGAAAGTACACCACCCAAATCGACGACCAAACCATCGAACTCGACGAAGAATGCGTGGACGTCAAGTGGGAGGTGCACGTGAAGGGGGGCGAACTGGCCGAGGAGGTCGCCGACGGGGTCGTGGTGGAGATAAGGGGACTACGCTGAACCCTCACGCCCGGTCGAATCGTTACGAGTTTCGTAACGATCTCGGGAAAGAAAAGGGGAGGGCCCGCGCCCCCTTAGAACACGATCTTGATCTCCGGTATGAAGTTGCACAGCTTGATCGGCAGCCCGAAGTTGTACGAGATCTGCGGCTCGATGTCGATCAGCGTCATCGTCACGTCCAGTCCCGGCACCGACAGCTCCGTACCGCCCAGCACCGGCACATCGCTCGGTACCGTGAACTTGATCGGACCCATGTACAGCAGCTTCTCCTCCTGCTCCAGGATCGACATAGCGTCGTCCACGGTCAGGCTCTTGTAGTTGTCCTCCAGCTCGGTCTTAACCGCGTTCTCGATGTCGGTCGTCGTGGCGCCCGTGTCGAACCAGTTGGCGATGTCGCTTATGTCGAAGCCCTTGTCCTCGAAGTCGTTGATGGCGTCCTGAACAGCTTTCTCGAAGTCGCTGCTGTAGTTGCTCAGTACCGTGCTGATCTGCTCGTCACCCAGGTCGTAGTCGGAGCTCAGGTGGTCCAGCACGTCGTACAGGAACGCGGCCCTGTAGTAAGCGCTCATGACCTCGGGCGGCCAGTTACCGACCTTGGCGTACACGTCCGCGGATATCTGTCCCATGGAGAGCGTAAACGTGGCGTTACCCATCAGCAGGTCCATGTTCAGGTCCAGTGCCGGCAGTAGGCTCAGCGTGTAGTCGTAACCGGCCATAGCGTAGTCGTAGTCCGGCGCGTTGAGGATGTAGTTGTGGTACACGATCTTACCTTCCTCGATGTCCGGCAGGCCCAGGCTCGGCAGCGTGGCTATCTCCTGCTCGATGTCCAGTCCGAGCAGCACGGGCTCTTCCGTGGTCGGCTGCAGGACCTGCACGTTGACCTGTGCGATCGTCGGGTTGAGCTGTATCGGACCGATCTGCTGCGGTATCAGCTTGCCCAGCACGTTACCGATGGCCTGGTTCAGCATCTGATTGGCCACCGCGGACAACGCCTGCGACGTCAGCGGTACTTGCTGCAGCAGCTGGCCCAGTGGACCTCCTAGGTACACCGAGATGTACGGCTCGTAACCTGCCTGAACCTCGGCGGTCACGTCTCCCTCGGAGAAGTCGGCGTTCACGTCCACGTCGAACTTGGGCTTCAGGTCTACGACGATGCTGACGAGTTTACCGGTGGGCGCTGGCTGTACCACCACACCGGGCCCGGTCGCTATCTCCTGAGCCGCGACCAGACCCGGCGCGGCCAGCAGGGCCGTCAGCACGGCCACGACGGTCCCTCTCATGGGGAGGCTTCACCCCGTGGCCGGCACCCATTGACCCCGTTTATAAATTTAAAGATCGCGATCTTACCTTGAAGGCAGGTTTAGTCGCCGAACAACACGTCCGTCATACTGTAGATCCCAGGGTTCATATTCACAACGGATCTCGCCGCCACCAGGGCGCCCTTGGCGAAAGCGTCCCTGGACGCCGCCCTGTGCGTTATCTCGACGCGCTCGTGCTCACCCAACGCCATGAACGTGTGATCGCCGACGACCTCCCCACCCCTGACGGCCATGACCCCGATCTCGTCCTCGCTCCTCGGTCCGACCCTACCCTCCCGACCCGTCACCACCTTCAGGTCCCCCACGACTTCCCTCACTATCCTAGCCATCTCCAGGGCCGTACCGCTGGGCGCGTCCTCCTTGTGCCTGTGGTGTATCTCAACGATCTCGAAGTCGAAACCTCGATCCTTCAACGCCTCCACGGTCCTCCTGATGAGCTCGTAGACCAGGTTAACGCCCAGCGACATGTTGGGCGAGATCACCGCGGCCACTTCGTTCTCCTCGATGACGCGCACCAACTCCCTCTCTTGCTCCTCGTCGAACCCCGTGGTGCCTATCACGAGATCTACGCCCGCCTCTGCCAGCGGGGGCACGTTCTCGAGCGTAGCCTCGGGTCTCGTGAAGTCCACGGCCACGTCCGCCTCCTCGGCCAACTCCCGCACGCGTTCCGGCGGGGATATCTCCACCCCTACCGGCTCACCCGCGACGATCTCGCCGACGTCTTCACCGAGGTGCGGGGAGTTGGGGGACGCCACGGCGCCGACGATCTCGAAATCGTCCTCACGAAGGGCCAGCTTGCACACACGCCTCCCCATCCTGCCCGTCGCTCCCAAGACGATCAATCTTACCGTCGTCACCGCCACCCCCTACCGACCAACGTGTCGTGAAACCTCCTGTACTCGGGGGCGAGCACGACGTCGACGGAGGTGGTGTTCTCGTCCTTGGCTTCCCGGTACTCGAATCCCTCGGCCCACAGGGTTTCCAAGGCGATCGTGTGGACGGCGCCGACGACGACCGCTATCCTGTCGTGCTTGGAGGCCACGTCGGCTATCCTGGATACCATGTAAGCCTCCCTCTCCGCGATAACCTTCTCCACGAACCCCTTGGATCCCGTGAGCACGGTCGCGTACCTGACCCTCTCACCGAGTTCCCTCATGACGGGTTCGACATCCGGGTAATCGCGGGTGAAGAGCTCGCCCCTGGGTCCGACCGTCCTCTCGACCTCGGGGGTCGTCTCGTACTGGACGGGGTCCGTCAGGGCGTCCCTGGGGATGGAGGAGGCGGGCGCGTCGATGGGGTATAGGGGCACGTCCTCCCGCAGGCAGTACACCAAGGCCCCGTACACGTCCCTCTCCACGTTGATCACGTTCTTGGTGGGGAGCCTGGTCATGAGCTCGATACCGGCCACGGGGAGGGGGGATAGGGCGTAGTGGAGGAACGTTTCGAGACCGGCGATGCTGGTTTCCACGCAGACCGCGTCGGGTTTCAGGGTCTCGAGCGTTCTGTACACGTAGTCCGAGACCGTGGGTTTACCGTGGTGCACGGACACGAACGCAACGTCCGCCTCGCCCGGCTCCAGTTTTCCCTTGTACAGGGGCTCGACCTCGGGGAACACCTCGGGCCCTAGCCACGGGTAGATGTAGAGGGTTTTGGAGTCGCCGAGGGGGAAGTCGAACCTCTCGCAGGCTTCGATCGCGGCCTCCAACACGTCTTCGGGCCTGGCGGGTTCGAGTTTCTCGACGACCTCTTCGGCCAGGGCCCTCGGGTCGGGGGTGCCGTCTTCCCTCAGGAGTTCCGGGAATTCCTCGATGTGCTCCCCCTCTATCAGAAAGGAAGGTAGATGCGGAGACCTGAGAAGGGCCACTTGCTGTCCCCCCAGGGCTTGAGGAGCAGGGCGACTCGGTTCCTGAAGAACGCTTCCACGAGTTCCCTGTTGGATCCCGCTTCGTAGACGCGCTCGGGGTTGTCCCTGTACACGGGTACCGTGCCGGGGGGTACCCAATCCGGGAACCTCACGACGTCCCTGTTGCCCCGGTACCATTCCTCGAGGAGGGCCATCCTGACGAGTATCTCGCATTGCCCCGTCATGTGGGCCAGTTCCTTGATGGTGTTGGCCTCCGACATGGCTCCCTTGACGGCCTTCAGGAGGAGATCGTAGTGCGGTGGCACCCGTATGCACCCGTCCACGACCTCGAGGGCGTCGAACATGTCGGCGTACCCGTACCTCATCACGTAACCAGGGCCCAGCACCGTGGTGACGGGCACGTAGACCTTGGTCCTTGTGACCGCGGGTATGCCGTGTTCGTCGGCGAGTCCCCTCGGGTCCTCGGTCACGACGACCAGCCCGTCCGCCCTGGCCCTGACGTAGAACTCTATCAGATCCGCCTCCTCGTCCGTCAGTACCAGTATCGTGCCCCCTCCCACGCTACCGAACACGTGCGTGTCGATGTAGGTGACGTCGGATCTTATCGACTCGCAGAACTCGTACACCTCGGGGTCGGTACACGTCAACGTGAGGGACGGCGGCACCGTGTGGATTATCTCGGCCAAAACGTCCCAAGTGACCGCCGCCGGGCACCTATGGACGGCGAGCAGGGAACCCAACAATTCAACCACCTCCCGGGACGGAGGGTCTCCTGTGGGCTCGTCTGATCGCCCCGAGGGTCAGGAGGGAGATCCCGGTGGCGGCCAGGACCAGGAACATGTACTCCAGAGCGCGGTACGAGTCCGCCCGTCGGGTCATAGCCGCCAGGGTTAAGAGGGGGAAGGATGAGGAGGACGTGATCGCCAATATGGCCAGACCGACCCCTGTTATCGCCGTGTCTATATCGTTTTTATCAAGTGATTCCTTCACCGACGTCGCTAGCGCCACAACGACCGGGGCCACCAGCACGAGCGAGGACACGAGGGCCATCCTCCAGAAATCGAAGCAAGCCCTATCCGGGAAGTGAAGGATCACCTCCATCATCCTACCTCCGGAGGGCCGGATCCTCTGGCTCCGGTACGTCCAGACCCGGGGCCAGCCTTCTCTTGAAGGACGTCCCCTCCACGAGCCTCCTGACCCTCGAAATCACCTCCCCGTCCACGTCGACCCCGCGGTCCGATAACCAACGGACCGCCTCCTCGTCATCCAACCCCTCGTCCACCAAGGCGTACAGCACGGCGTCCAACGTCGAGTAATCCAACCCCAACTCCCCCACGTCCGTCTGCCCGGGCCACAGGCGGGCCGACGGCTCCTTCTCCTCGACGATCCTCTCGGGAACCCCCAGATGGTCCGCGAGGACGTACACCTGGGTCTTGTAGAGGTGCCTGATCGGGGCGATGTCGCAGGCCCCATCCCCGTGCAGCGTGAAATAACCCGTTAACCACTCCGTCCTGTTCCCTGTACCCAACACCAAACCATCCAACGCGTTAGCGTGGTAGTAGAGCACGCACATCCTGACCCTGGGCTTCAGGTTCCCATCCGCCGCGGGATCGAACCGGTGGCAGGGCACGTAGGAACCCGCACCGAACGCCTTCAAGACGTCCGTCACGTCGTGAACGTGGTACTCCACGCCGAACTTCTCACACGCCTTCACGGCGTCCTCCACGTCCTCCTCGGGGGTATCCCTCTCCGGGAGTATCAGGGCGAGGACGTTCTCCTCACCCAACGCCTCGACGGCCAGGGCGAGGGTGGTGGACGAGTCGACCCCTCCGCTCACGCCGACGATGGCCGTGTTCCTGCCCGCCTCTTCGAACTTCTCCCGCAGGAAGTCGGATATCCTCTCGACCTCCCTCCCCGGATCCTCCAACTCCAACTCCTCGATCACCGGCTCGTACCTCGGCAACCCGGAAACCCCCACGCTCGGAGGGGAGGGTCGTAACATTAACGGTTCGGCCGATCACCCTCCGATCCCCAAGTAATACCTCAGAAGGTTCTTCAGCAACCACCACCTGGAGTAACCCGCCCCCTGTTCCGCCGCCTTCGAGGCCTCCGCGGCGTAAACGTCCACCTTCTCCGGCACGTTCACCCCCGTCTCCCTGGAGACCTCCCTCCTGATGGGCTCGACCTTCTCGGGGGAGTCGGCCCCCTTGTACACCGCCACAGCCACGACGATCAGCGCCGCGGCTTTGGCCTTAGGCTCCGGACCGGCCGCCTTCTCCGCCTCGAGAACGGCCTGGGAGAACCTGGCGTCCTGCGGTCCTACCTGAACACCGGCCTTCCTCATCGCCGCGTACACACCGGCCAGGGCCGCCTCCCCCGTGGCCCTCACCGGCGACCTGATCACCACGCAACAGGGTGGGGCGCCCACGGAGGCCAGCGCGTCCGCGTACATCTTCGGTGTACACACGGTTATCTCCGGTCCCACGTAGATCCTGTACCCTTCGACGTCCTCGTACTTCCTCGGAGGCTCGTCGTAGGGGAGTATCGCGGCGCAACTGACTATCTGGTTCGGCCCGTACACCCTACCCGTTACCCTTGCGGCCACTCGGTTGGTCTCGGCCGCCGTCACGGTTATCCTATCCATACCGCGCACGTCCACACCCAGCTCCGAGAACCTCTCCTCGACGACCTTCATCATCCAAGGGGTCCTCTCCGTGGTTTCACCTAGGGCCACCACCGGGTGGTTCACGTACCCTCTCCCGTACAAGACCTCGTGATGAACCGCGACAGGGACCCCGATCGTTATTACCAAGATCGCCACGAGTATCACGAAGCGTTTCCTCAGGGCTCCACTCCCCCTCGGGGGATGCGGGTTGAAGGTAGGGATGGCCGTCTACGGGAAGGGAGGTATAGGTAAATCGACGGTGGCCGCCAACGTGGCCGCCGCGCTCGCCGAATCCGGCATGGAAGTCCTACTAGTGGGGTGCGATCCCAAAGCCGATACCACCCTCCCGCTGCTGGGTAAACGCCCCAAGACGGTTCTCGACGCCTTCAGGGAGGGGAACGTCGACAGGGACACCGTGGTCCACGAGGGTGACCTGGGAGTTCTCTGCGTGGAATCGGGCGGACCGGAACCCGGTGTGGGTTGCGCCGGTAGAGGTGTCCTAAAGGCCCTCCAAACCCTGGACGAGCTCGGCGTGCTGGACGAGGTGGACGTGGTCATCTACGACGTTCTGGGTGACGTGGTGTGCGGTGGCTTCGCCATGCCCTTGAGACACGGTTACGCCGACGTGGTCTTCGTGGTAACGTCACCCGAACCGATGGCCCTGTACGCGGCGAACAACATCTGCAAGGGTGTGGCCAACCACGCCAAGACCGGCGGGGCCAAGCTCGGTGGCCTCATAAACAACGCCAGGGCACCGGAGATAGACCCCTACACTGTGAGGGAATTCGCGTCCGAGGTCGGGGTGGACGTGGTCTACGAGCTCCCGTTCCTACCCGAGGTCCGGAAGGCGGAGGCCGCGAGAAAAACCGTGATAGCCGCCTTCCCCGACTCCGAAGCCGCCGACGTGTTCAGGGAACTGGCCGATCTAATGCTCAGGGCCGAAGGCACCGTGCCCCAACCCTTGGACGATGAGAGTCTGTTCGAACTGCTGGAGAGATCAGCCGTACCCGAACACCAGGAAGCCGGTGTGTGACGAGAACCTCCTGGGTCTCACCCCACGCTCCACCTCGTAAGACCAAGACCTCTCCACCAATTCCAACCACTCCACCTCGAACCCCCTTCCCTCCAAGGCTTCAACGGCCCTAACCGCCGAATCGACGAAAGGACAGTACACGGCGACGCGCTTGACCGAGCCGGGCGCCTCCTCCACGACCCTCTCCGCACCGGGCATGTCCAGCACCAGAACCTCGGGCTCGTACCTCCGCACCACCTCGGCGGCGTCCCCTACCACCAACTCCACCACGTCCGCCACGGGCCCCAACGCCTCCAGGTTGGATTCCACGGCCCTAACCCTATCCTCCGCCACGTCGACACCCACGACCTCACCGTCCGGGTACACGACCCTCGCGAGCGACGCCGTAAGGAACCCGGAACCCACCCCAGCCTCGAACACCCTGTGACCGGGCATGATCCCCAGCCTCTCTATCACGAGGCCCACGTCCTTGTCTTCCATCGGTCTGGCGGGTCTGACGAACCTCCTCTTCAGCTCGTCCAGGAAGTCCGCCAAGCCCTACACCCCTAGGAGCTCGGGGATCTCGGTGGAGGACAACGCCTTGCGGGCCACCTCGAGGTTACGCTCGAAGGCCTCCTTAACCACGTCCCTGCCCGGCGGCCTCCACCGACCTCCGGATACCCACCTCAGGAACCTCCACCTGAACCTCCTGTTGAAGAACAGACCGTGAAGGTACGTGCCGAACACCCTCCCATCCCACGACACCGCGCCGTCGCGACCGTCACCCGCGTTCCCGTAGCCCTTCTCCAAGACCGAGAAGGGTTCGGCCTCGCTCTCCGTCCTCCCAACGTGTATCTCGAACCCCTCCACCCTCACCCCGCCGAGCTCCGGATGGACCACCTCCCCCTCGCTCCTCACCGTGACCTTCGGGGCGTTCGGGAACACCGTCTTCACGGGCAGCAGTCCTATGCCCTCCACGGGTTCTTCGGGGTCCGCCTCCTCTCCGGTCATGTCGACGAGTTCTTCCCCGAGCATTTGGTACCCACCACACACCCCGACCACGATGCCGCCGTCCCGGGCGTACGACTTGATCTCGTCGGTCACACCGTGACGTTCCAACTCCTCGAGGTCCAGTACGGTCGTTCTGGAACCGGGGATCACGACGGCGTCCGCGTCCTCGGGTAGCGAGTCTTTGGGATCCACGAACTCGAGCCTGACCCCCGGTTCCATGGCCAGGGGTTCGAAGTCCGTGAAGTTGGCTATCCTGGGCAGCCTCACCACGGCTATCTCGACGTTCCCCGATCCAGGTACGTGTTCTCTGAGCGCCTCCGAGTCCTCCCACGGCATCCAGAAATCCTCGACGTACCCCAGGGTTCCGAGGTGGCGGATGCCCAGTTTCTCTTCGAGGAACTCGATCCCGGGCTTCAGGAGGCTCTCGTCGCCCAGGAACTTGTTGAATACGAACCCTTTGACGAGGCGCTTCCACCTCTCGGGTAGGAGCTCGTAAGTACCGTAGACGGCGGCGAAAGCCCCTCCCCTCGATATGTCGGCCACTATGATCACGTCCGCACCGAGTTCTTCGGCCACGCGCATGTTCGCTATGTCCGTGTCCATAACGTTGATCTCGGCGGGGGAGCCCGCTCCCTCCGCGACTATCACCTCGTGCTCCTCGGTCAACAGCTCGATCGACTCGAGAACGGCCTGCCACGGTTCCTCGAGGACGATCTCCCTGTACTCCGAGTAGGACATCGTATCGAGTGGTCTCCCGTGGACTATGACCTCGGATTTGAACTCACCCTTGGGCTTGAGGAGGACGGGGTTGTGGTGGACCGAGGGTTCGAGACCGGCGAGCCTGGCCTGGAACGCCTGGGCGACGGCTATCTCGCCTCCCTCGACGGCGACGTAGGAGTTGAGGGACATGTTCTGGGATTTGAAGGGGGCCGCGTCGACCCCCTCCGCCCTGAGGTACGCGCACGTGGCGGCCGTGAGGAAGGACTTGCCGGAGTTGGAGCAGGTGCCCACGAACATCAGGGCCCGGGCCATCTGAACCCCCGTTTAGATCGTGTACATGGGGGTTAAAGCATGGTCACTCCTCTTCCTCGCCTATCACCCTGCGCATCTTCGCCTTGACGGCCTCCTTCTTCTTCACGGTCTCTTCCTTCTCCTCCTCGCCCAACACCTCACGGTACAGGTGTCTCAGCGCCTCCTTCAGGGCGGTGATCAGATCCCAGTCGTGCGCCTTGACCGAGATCACGTTCCTGGCGTCCTTGAGGTGGATCCTCACCGAGTACTTGTGCCTGTTACCCTCCTCGTGGTACCTCTTGATGTGAACCTCCGCGGCCTCGATGCTGGGTCTCATCGCCAACAGCTTCTGGAGACCCGCGGCGAGGGACTTCCTTAGGATCACGAGCGTGAAGTCGTCGACGTCCTCCACTCCCTTGATCGAGACAAACACTCCACGTTTCCTCATCAACTCGGCGATCTTCCTCAGGATGTCCCTCCTGGTCACGACGCCTATCGGCTCCTCCAACTTGTTGACTATCGGGAGGCCCCTGATCTTGTTCTCTACTATCTTCTCACACAGATCCACCACGGTGGCGTCCGGGTAGTCGTAAACGCACGGCGACGACATGATGTTGCTCACAGGGTGGTTGAACGCGGGGACCTTCTCGCCCCGCCTGTCGGTCTTGCCCAGCCTGTCGATGGGCTTGATCACCTCCCTGATGATGTCCGTGGTGGTGACTATACCCACGAGCTTGTCGTCGTCGTTCACCACGGGCAGCCTGCTGACACCGTGATCCCTCATCAGCGCCCTGGCCCTGGCCACCGTGTCGTCCTTGTGTATCGTGATGGGAGGGGAGTTCATGACCTCGCGCGATGAGACCTCTTCCAGGGCCTCGGACTCCGTGGCGAGCTTGATGATGTCGTACTCCGTGACTATCCCCGCGAAACTACCGTCCTCCACGACGGGAAGTGCCCTGAGACCCGTCTCGAGCATGTCGTTGATGGCCTCGATGACCAGCGTATCGGGCGTGATCGTCTCGGGCTTCAGCATCAGGTTCTCGGGCTTGACGTTCGTGGGATCGGCCACGTGCGCGTCGACCACGTCGTAGTACGATACCATACCGACGACTTTGTCACCGTCTACCACGGGGATCTCCTTGACCCTGTACCTCTCCATCTTGGCGAAGATCTTCGAGATAGGCTCTCCCGGCTCCGCCGTGATCACCTTCTCGGCCGGGGTCATTATCTCCTCCACCGGCAGCTCGAATACCTCCAAAACTGTGCCCCCTGGACCCGATCCCCGTGCCCGGAGCCCCGTTACGGCAAAAAAGAAATCGGGATCGACCCGCGGCCGGGTCGCAGGGAACCCGCCCTTGTCGGACCCTAAGTACAAGCTCGCGCTCGCCGTAGCCCACCAAGCCGCAGGGGTTCTGGCCGGTTACGCGTGCGTCGCCATGAAGATCGACGGACCCGAGGCGATAGCCTTCATCGTAGTCCCATTCGTCCTAGGGAGGGCGTTCGAGGCCTTCGTGGAACCCGAGAAGATAGGTGGAGCGAAGGGCTGGCTCGGCTACGGGTTCATCGGGTTCCTCACGGCGTGGATAACCTCATGGGTCTACTTCATGAACTTCGGGGCGTGATAACATCACGGACAGGGTCGCCGTGCTGGACCCGGAGAGGTGCAAGGGAGGATCCAAATGCGATTACATATGCCAGAGGTTCTGTCCCGGGGTTAAAACCGGTAAAGAAACCATAACCATAGACGAAGACACCGGAAAACCCGTCATATCCGAGGAACTGTGCTCGGGCTGCGGAATATGCGCCCAGAAGTGCCCGTTCGATGCGATAAAGGTGGTGAGGCTCCCGGAGGAACTCGAGGGCGAGTGCGTCCACAAGTACGCCGAGGGCGGCTTCAGGCTGTACAGGCTACCCATCCCCAAGCCAGGAAAGGTGACCGGTGTGGTGGGCCGTAACGCCATCGGTAAGACCACCGCCGCCAAGATACTCACCGGCGAGTTGAAGCCCAACTTGGGAGACCCGGAGGCCGATCCGGACTGGGACGAGATAATCAAGGCGTTCTCCGGCACGGAACTCCAGGAACACTTCCGCAAACTGGCCGACGGCGAACTCCGCCCCGTCATGAAACCCCAGTACGTCGAGGCCCTCCCCAAGGTGGTGGAAGGAAAGGTCGCCGACGTGCTGAAGGACGTGGACGAACTCGGCGTCGTGGACGAACTCATGGAAAGGCTCAACCTCACGGACGTCGCCGATAGGAACGTGAAGGACCTGAGCGGTGGAGAGCTCCAAAGAGTGGCCATAGCGGCGGCCTTGGCGAGAGACGCCGATTTCCTCGTTCTGGACGAACCGTGCAGCTACCTCGACGTGCGGGAGAGACTGTCCCTGGCGAAGCTCATCAGGGACGTCGCCGAGGAGAGAGGGATCCCCGTGCTCGTGGTCGAGCACGACCTGGCGACGCTCGATTACGTGGCCGACCTCGTGCACGTCCTGTACGGTAAGAGGGGTGCCTACGGAGTCGTCTCCAAACCGATGGGCGTCGGTAAGGGGATCAACGCCTACCTCAAAGGCTACCTCGAGGCCGAGAACGTCAGGTTCAGGACCGAAGAAGTGATCCTACCCGAGAGGGCCGACGCGGAGAAAGGAGAGGGAGGCGAGGTGCTAGTCGAATACGGGGAACTCGTGAAGAAGTACGAGGATTCCGGGTTCGAGCTCCGGGTTGAACCCGGCACCATCCACGTGGGAGAGATCATAGGCGCCCTGGGTCCCAACGCGATAGGTAAGACCACCTTCGTCAAGCTCCTGGCCGGCGTGCTCGAACCCGACGAAGGTGAGGTGGACTTCGACGTGACCATCTCGTGCAAGCCGCAGTACTTAGAGGTCGACTCGCCGGAACCCGTTATGAAGGTCCTACGCGACGCCGCGGGATCCGAGTGGGGCTCCAGCTGGTTCAAGAGCAAGATCCTGAGACCCCTGGACCTGGAGTACCTCCTCGACCAGCCCTTGAAGGACCTCAGCGGCGGTGAGCTGCAGAGGGTCGCCATAGCCGCCGCTCTGGCCAGGGACGCCGATCTCTACCTGCTGGACGAGCCCAGCGCTTACCTGGACGTCGAGGAGAGGATAAACGTGGCCAAGGTCATCAGGAGGGTCGTGGAGGCGAAAGACGCCGCCGCGATCGTCGTGGATCACGATCTGCTGTTGCTCGACTACATCAGCGACAGGATGATGGTGTTCGAGGGCGAACCGGGCGAGTACGGTATCGCCAGATCCCCCGAATCGAAACGGGACGCCATGAACAGGTTCCTCAAGGGGTTGGACGTGACCTACAGGAGGGATCCGGAGACGGGGCGACCAAGGGCCAACAAGCCGGGCAGCAGAAGGGATAGGGAACAGAAGGAGATGGGAGAGTACTTCTACGCGACCGCCTGACGACGCGACGACACCGGCACGAACGGCACCACCGGCAGAGGTATCCAGCCGCCACCGCCGCTCGAGTTCTCACCGCCGTTGCTCTGAGGCGGGTAGATGATCTCCTGGGTGGTCTCCGGGATCTCGTTACCGCTCGAACTCCACGTCGCGGACCCACCGGTACTCCCCGTTCCCAACACCAGCGACGTTATCGGCAGCGAGAGTATCCTCAGGATGTTCATGTTCACCAATGGGACCTTCACCAGGTTACCCTGGTACCTCAACCAGGCGAACGGTTCCCTGACTATCACTAAGGCGGGCACGTCGTTCTCCGCCAGCTCCCTGCATATGTCCATGATATCCGACAGCGTGTTGGCCAGGAACACGTAGAACGTGACCTTCAACCCGCCACCGAGATCGACGGTTTTCTTCCCGATGAAGTACTGCTCCAGGCACTCGGGCACCCTACCGTCGACCGGGAAGTACACGAGTGGAACTCCCGTCGACTGACTGACCAGGTAATTGGCCGCGCTCATGATGTTGAGCTCCAGCGAGTAAGCCGGCACGAAGTAGTAGTCATCCTCCCACGTGTACTCGGCCGGGTTCTTCTCCACGTAGGAACAATCCTTCACCACGAAGTACCTGCCGTCGGAGGAGCACCCCATGATCACCACGGAGTGTAGCGCCGGTGGTATCAGGTAGAGCCATTCCGTAACGTTCGTCACCAACGGGGCGTAGACCACCACACCTATCCCGTTGTCACCCTCCTTGTCCGCCGCCGTCGCCACGAGCGCGGGGAACCACGGCGGTGTGGACAGCATTATCGGCCCGTCCTCTTGCTTGTCCTCCACGGGAAGCCCGGTCTTCTCCGAGAACCATTCCTCCAGCCTCTCCATCTTCAACGGCGTGAGGTAAGGCCCGTGACACGGCGTCCAGATGTCCTCGGCCACCGCCACGTTGTACAACGTCAACGACGCCACCTCACCGCACCACAGGTGGTCCGGCACACCGTCACCGTCGATATCCGTGTCCCACTGGACCTGGGCGAAGTCCGGGTCCGGCACCATGAAGTTGAGATGCACCGGTCTAACCAGCGGGACCACGTGCCCCTCGATGTTCACACCGGTCACGTACCAAGAATAGACGTCCACCGTGAACGTCTCCTGGCACGACACGGCGGAGGGCAACAGGAAGATCGTCACCGCTACCGTTATCGCCCGCACGATCCGGAGGGCTCTCGTGGGACCAGTCACCCCCTAGGGGGTGGTCCGTTGAAACGCTTCGAGATGGAGGTGGCCGTCCCCGACAAACCCGGACAACTCGTCAGGGTCCTAAAACCTCTCTCGGAGGTTGGTGGCAACGTGGTGAGTATTACTCATTTACGCGAGAACGGTGAAGCCCGCGTGCACATAATCTTCGAGGCCGAGGAGGAAGCCGCCCGCAGGTTCGTGAAGAAGGTCCGGGAACTCGACGGCGTCAAGGTCCTATCCCTCGGCGGCGAACCCAGGTTCGAAACGGACGTCGTACTCATAGGACACATCGTGGACACGGACATCAAGGACACCATAGACAGGATCAACAGCGTACCCGGCGCCAGGGTCGCCGACGTGGACCTCGAGATGCCCGACCCCGAGAAGGAATCCTCCGCCGGATTCACCGTGATGTACGAGAGGGAAGAAGCCCTCGAGGACGTCGTCAAGACCGTCGAAGAGATCGCCGAGGAGAAGAACCTCGCCGTGATCCTACCCCTGGAGGTGATCCAAAGGTGCGGGAAGTGAAACTCTTCGTCGTCGGGCTAGGGGCGGTCGGAGGCGGGCTCATGCGTCTACTGGCCGACAAGAGGGACGTCTACAAACGTAGGTTCGGCGTCGACGTGAAGGTCTCCGCCGTCGCCGACTCCAAAGGCGTGTGGGCTGGCGACGACCTAGACCCCTCGGAGGTACTACGCGTGAAGGAAGAGAAGGGCACCGTCGCGGCGGTGGGGGAAGAGACCGACCCCCTCTCCGCGATGGAAGACGTGGACTTCGACGTCCTCGTCGAACTCACACCCACCGACATAGAAACCGGGGAACCGGGCCTGTCCCACGTGATGAAAGCCATAGAACTCGGGAAACACGTGGTAACGGCCAACAAAGGGCCCCTAGCCGTCGCGTACTCCGAGATAATGGAGGCGGCGGAGGAAGCCGGGGTCATCGTCAGGTACGAAGCCACGGCCGGCGGCGCCATGCCCGTCTTCAACCTCGTCCGGGAAACCCTCAGAAGCGTCGACGTGCTATCGCTCGAGGGGATCCTCAACGGCACCGTCAACTACGTGCTGACCAGGATGGAGGAAGAAGGCGTGACCCTGGAGGACGCCCTCGCCGAGGCCAGGAACAGGGGCATAGCCGAAGCGGACCCCTCCATGGACGTAGAAGGGTGGGACACGGCCTGCAAAGTGGTCATCCTGGCCAATTCCATCCTCGGCGTCGAGTGCACGATAGACGACGTCGACGTGACCGGGATAGAGAGGATAACCCCCGAGGCCATAGAGATAGCCGAAGAAAGAGGCTACCGCATCAGACTCATCGGCCGCGCCACCAAGGACGGCGACCTCGTGGTCACACCCGCCCTGGTGCCCAAGTCCGACCCCCTGTCCAGGGTCAAGGGCACCATGAACCTCCTGAGACTCGGGACCGACGTGGCGGGCGACATCCTGGTCTCCGGTAGGGGAGCGGGACCCCTCGAAACGGCGAGCGCCGTGATGAGCGACGTACTGGCTATCGCCGAAGGGATCAGCGGCCTGGAACGTCGTCATCCCGCGTGAGCGGTCGGGCGGCCGATTAGATCATCACCTCGACCCGAGAACGCCGCCCGAGCCTTATCACCCTTCCTCCATCAAACGCCTCCAACCCTCACCCTCCACGAACTCCTCACCGTCGGGGCCCCGGAAGTAGAGCGCACACCCGCACCTCAACCCGTGATCCTCCTCGACCCTACGCTCCACCAGCTCACACACCCTACGGAACACCTCGACCCTCACGTCCCCGGGCACCTCCTCCCTCAAGAACCCCGACACCGTACCCCCCGACTCCGAAACCTCCACGGCCCTCTCCGCCAGGTCCACCCTCCCCACCTCCACCAACCTCGCCACCAACGACTCCCACCTCGCGTCCGCCACCCTAGCGTGCGTGTTATAAACACCAGCCGCCAACTTCAACAACTTCCCCGGCATCCCCAACACCAACACCGAGTCGAACCTCACGACACCATCCTCCGTAGGAACACCCTCCGAGATCAACTCGAACGCCATATCGTACCTACCATGACAATTAACGACGTCGGACTCCGGAATACCCAACGCCACGGCCCTATCCAAAGTCCTGTACCCGGTAACCAAACACGGAACACCCTCAACCCTCGCCAGATCGTACATCATCGTCCTCAACAACGCCTCCTCCGAGTTCGGATCCACCAACCCCTTGACGCCCAGAATCGATATCCCACCCTCGATCCCGTGACGATGAGCCAACGTCTTCTTAGCCCTCTCCTCACCCTCAGGAACCTCGATCTTCACCCTAAGCCCCACGCCGTAAGCCCTCATCAAGTACCTCAAGTTATCCTCCATCTGACTCAACACGTGCTTAGACACCGCCGGCCTACCGTCCTCGAACCTCCCCACCCCCCTACCCGCGACGAACTCGAAACCGTCCCCCGACACCCTAACCCTAGCCACGATCTCCACGCCCACGGTCACGTCCACCTGATCGTCGTTCCCGGGCTTCACGACCGAAGCCACGGCCTCCCCCTCCACGCGACGCGCCCGCTCGACCCTGACCCCTATCATCGTACCGATAGGAAGCCTAACCCGGACCGCCCTCGGCTCCCTACCCTCCAACAACGCTATGGAAGCCGCCTTCGCGGCCGCGGTGGCACACGTACCCGTGGTCGGCCCCCTCCGTAACACCCTCGCCCCATCCGTGGTCACCAGACCCGCCCTCACGAGGTACTCCGCGGTCGGCAGATCCACCCCCAACCTCCGCGCCACCAACTCCACCGGTACCGGATACCTCCTGATAGGATCGGTAACCATCAATCACCCGGTTCCCCCACCGAAAACACCTGAGCACCCAGAACGACCGCCATCCTCGTCCCCTCCAACCGCTCGGGGAGGACCAGCGGAGGAACCACGACCACACCGAACCTCACCGGGGAAAGACCCCAACGCCTCAGATCCGAAAGCCGAGGAAACCTTGCCGCGGACCACCAGGGGTGCCCCAACCTCCCCTTGAGACGACGCCAAACGTTCCAAGGAGAGCGGGGGTTCAGCGTGACCGCCACCACCCTATCCCCGGCAACCCTCCTCGCCTCATCCACGATACCCGACGGGTCCTCGGCGAACTCGAGTACGTTGTTCATGAGAACCGCATCGAAGGAACCGTCATCGAAGGGCGTGGACGACGCGTCCCCCACGATCACCTCATCCACGCGTTCCTTGGCCCTTTCGGCCATCTCCGGATCCACCTCCACGCACGCCGTGAAATCGATACCTAGGGCCTCCGCCAAAGCCCGGGTGAACAGGCCCGTACCGCACCCTAGGTCCAGAAGGCTCTCACATCCTTCCAACATGCCGATCAAATGACGGAGCTGCCTCCTGAACACCTCCCTCCCGATCCGGGTCTCGAACCACGCGTCGTACGCGTCCGGGTCCACGGTGATCCCCCAAACGTTCCGAATATCGAAACGTTAACCCGGGGCGCGGAGGTCAGAACGTCCAGACCACCATCCTACACCTGCACGGACCCGTCCTCTCGTGCTTCACCGCGTACCCCATACCCCTGAGAACTTCCACCAACAAACACCTGCCTTCCAGGCCCTCCTCCGTCAACGCCTCCCCGGGACACACCTCGCAATCCTCTATCACGATCTCGAGGGTACCGTCATCGCACTTGTAGACCTCCGTGTTGTCCAACCCCGCCATGAAAGCCACGAACCATATAGGGTCGATGTCGAGCTCCTCGAGCTTCAACCCTATGGTCATCCCGAGGCGCCTGAGGAACACGTCCCTCTGATCTCCCATCAGGAACCACGTCTCCCTGTTGATGGCGTACATGAACACCTTGAAGACCTCCTTCAGGATGTCATGCTCGGTCCAGGACCCGTACACGGTCTCCTCCGCCTCGGTCATACCCCACTCCCCTCCGGGGGATAACCCGTGGAACCTTGGAGCAAGGAGGAAATGACGGCCTTCGACGTGAGGGCCACCGCCAGGGAACTGAACGCCCTCCTCGAGGGGGCCAGGTTCGACAAGGTGTACAGGGTCGGCAAACGGGAGCTCAAGATCAAGGTCCACGTGCCCGAGGTCGGTACGCACTTCCTGGCCGTCGAACCCGGGAAGCGCGTCCACGTGACCTGGCGACCGAAACCCAGCCCTAAGGTCCCCGACCCCACGGCCCAAGCCCTCAGGAACGTGTTGACCGGGGACGTTATCGAGTCGGTCGAACAGCTAGGTTTCGACAGAATATTAGCCTTTTCATTGAGGTCCAATCGAAAACTCTACGTAGAGATAATACCTGGCGGTTGCCTCGCCGTCGTCGACGAGGACGGGACCATCGAACAGGCCTTCCCAGCCAAGAGGTTCCGCGACAGGGCCGTAGTCCCGGGCGAGAGGTACGAAACACCACCGTCACCCCCCGACCCCTACGAGCTAGACGAGGACTCCTTCCTCGACGTCCTCAGGGACTCCGACCGAGACCTCGTCAGGGCCCTGGCCGTGGACGTGGGACTGGGCGGACTCTACGCCGAGGAAACACTCCTCAGGGCCGGCCTGGAGGACGTCAAACACGAGCACCCATCCGACGTCCCGGAGGAGAACCTACGGGAACTCTACGAGACCCTGCGCGACCTCCTCGATCAGGTCTCCGAGGGCGAGCTCACCCCCACCCTCTACTCCACGGACGAGGGATACGTCGACGTCACCCCGGTCCCCCTCGAGAGATACCTGAGGGAAGGCCTGGACACGGAGACCGAGGACACCTTCCAACGCGCCCTCGACAGGTACTACGTGTCCAAGTTCCTCCACGAGAAGCGTGAGGAAGCCAGGAAGGAATGGGAAGAACGGAAGAGGAAAGTCGAGAGAACCCTCGAGAAGCAGAAGGAGACCGTGAAAGCCTACAGGAGGAGGGCCGAGGACCTCAGGCGCAGGGCCAACGCCCTCTACCTGAACTACGACCTCGTGGAGAGGGTTCTCAACGACTTAAGGAAACTCGAGGAGGAAGGACACAGCCTGGAGGAGATCAAGCGGAGGCTACACGAGGTCAAGTCCTCCGGCGTCAACGACCCCGTGCTCTCGAGGATCGTGGACGTGGATCCCCGCGAGAGAAGGGTGCTCCTCAGGCTGGACGACGGTGAGGGCGGGGAGGTCACGGTACCGGTGCCCGTCGACTCGAACGTCCACGCCGCCGCGTCGGAACTCTTCGACAAGGCCAAGGAGCTGGAACGTAAGGCCGAGAGGGCCGAGGAGGTGATGAAGGAGAAGGAGAGTGAGCTCCGAAAGCTCGAGGAAGAGGGACCACCCGAGGTCGAGCTCGAGAAGATAACGACCGAGGTGACCGCGAAGAGGAGGAAGGACTGGTACGAGAGGTTCAGATGGTTCATATCCACGGACGGATTCGTGGTCATCGGAGGGTACGACGCCCGTACCAACGAGATCATCCTGAGGAGGTACCTCGAGGAACACGACATCCTGGTCCACGCGCACGTCCACGGGGCACCTCACGTCGTCATCAAAACCGAGGGGAGGGAAGTGCCCGAGACCACCATCGAGGAAGCCGCGACGTTCGCCGCCGCCTACTCGAGGGCCTGGCGCTGGGGCCTCAAAGCCGTGGATGTCTACTGGGTCACGGCCGATCAAGTCGACAAGTCGGCGGAGGCCCCTCGGGGTGGCGCCATCATCAGGGGCAAGAGGAACTGGCTCAGGGGTGTGGAACTGGAGGCGGCGGTCGGTGTGGAAGACCTCGGGGAAAACGGTCCGTACAGGGTCATGGGAGGTCCACCCAGGGCGGTGAAGAAACGCTGCGAGGAATGGGCCGTGCTGGAACCTGGCGAGGGGAAGAAATCGGACGTGGCGAAGGAGGTGTTCGAGGGGTTCAAGAAGAGGCTCCCGGGTCTGAGGAAATGGATCACCGTGGACGACGTGGTCCGAGCCATGCCGCCGGGCCGCTGTAGGATCGTCGAGTCCTCAACTCGATGACGTCACCTCGTTCAGCCACCTCTCGAAACCCCTGAGGTTGACGAGGACCTGTTCACCGAACCACTCGTACCCCGACACCAGCTTGTAACCCAACCGGAGGATCTTCCCCATGGGTAACTGGACGTGGCCGAAGGAATGGAGCAGCACCAGAACGCCCAAACTCGCGTCCAGGAGCGCCGTGAACTCCGCCAACGGGTACGCCGGGAGCAACGGCGGGAACGGGGTCGCTCCAACGGCATCCGCCAGCAGCGCGTTGTAGGACCCTGTCATCAAAGTCAGGGCGTAGAGTATCGCCATCACCGGCCGCACCGGCTCGAACATCGCCGTGAGCGCCGGCCTGGTGATCAACCTGATAGGGTTCTCGTACGTGGATAACGAACCACCGTAAAGCGCGACTATGGTGTCCGTGACTATCGCTATCGGACCCGAGAACAGCGTGTGGAACGCCAAGGCCTCCGCCGTGTACGGTTCCAGATCCTTCACGTAGGTCCCGTACTCGGGATCGTTCGCGTACGACAACTTGAGCCAATGAGCTACCCCCATGGCGGCCCCATCCGATTCCAGGCAGAACCCCATGGCGTCCATGTACGCCGAGCCGACGGCCTGGCCCACCGCGTAGTAGGCCACCCCTATCCCTATCATCGCCCCCGCCGCCGCCTGATAGGGCTTGACCTGAGACAACACGTCCTGCCCGCTCCCCGAGGACGAGGGCCCGACCCCGACCTGAGCCTGATGCTGGGCGGGGGGAGCGGCCGTCATCAGAAGGAGCGCCAACGCCACCGGCTTCAGACGCTCACACCCCCAGTACCATCCACGCCATCACGAGGAGCCCGACCATGTTGAGAAGCATCGCGAGTAGGTCGGTAACCAACCTGGCCCACGCGGCCTGATTCTTCTCGACGTCGACGATCTTTTGAGTGACGCTGTTTATCACCTGAGCAGTCGTATCGGAACCGTTCTCCGAAGTTATCTGATGGAGTTTATACCCTAAGTACTCCAAATGCGTGACCACGGTGTCGACCGTTGACTGATCAACGCTTCCCTCGGCCATTTCATCGATTAAATTCCTTAACTCCAACGCGTACTCCCATGCAATCATCTCTAACCACGCGTCGACGTATTGATCTGGATTAAGTAATGGGAGCGTCGTCTGTAGCCCATATGGAGGCGTGTTGTTAGCGTACACTACCTCCTGGAAGGGCTCTCCGTTAAGGAACGGCTGCCCATCGTCCGGCACATTCGGGGTGTAATACCATCCATTCTTGAATATTATGGATAATTGATCACTTATATCATCAAGCAGCGATATTATTTTACTATCGTTCAGGTCCTGGTACAAGTTAGTTAGCCAATCGGATGGATACGTCGGAGGTGCATCTATGGGTTTTTGAAGAGTAGCCGTATACGCCGCGGGTAATTCGCCCGATGATATATCGGAGAATAGTTTACTTAAGGTGATCAGCTTCACGTCTGGGGGTTTTGTGGTTAGTCCAGAGGAGTACAGTAGGGACTGATAGTATATCTCGTCTATCACGTCCTCTAGGGCTGCTGTTGCTACTATCATATCGTAGTAGGCGTAAGGATATGTACCAGTGGAGTCCGCGGCCTCCGCTGGGAAGTAGAATATGACGAATGGGTAACTTTGGATGTTCTGGAATAGAGAGTAAATGGTGTTTTCCAATGACGATAGCGTTACCGGTTGACTCGAATCGTAGAACACGCTGATAGACACTGGGAATAGTGTGTATATACCGTTGACTATACCTACTTGGAACGTGGCGGTTGATACTTGTTCAGTACCGAATGAGACCGTCGCGGACGCGGGTGCTCCGAATTCCGCGGGATCCACTACGGTTGCTTTTCCACCGTGTTCAACCGACGGCAAGACCAACAGGAACTTTATGCCAGCCCATTTAAGTGCATCGAACAGTTGTGGGAATATCGGTCCCATACAGGCGAGGGCCGAATATACGGGTATCGTAGTGGTTAAGTTTAGTTGTTGAGGATAATAGCTAGCGTAATACTTGTCCGTGGTAATGGATACTAGCAACCAGTTCTTTATTAAATTAGTCGGGGGTATTAATCTTGGATTACCGAACCCTTTGTGTATAGCTCCAACTATGTACTTGAATATTTCCGCCACGGAACTGGATTCTGTTCCTAATCCAGGTGTTAGATCGTACGAGTTAATAGCTCCGAATACAGCACTTCTGACGGAGTTTATGTATCCAGATATCGAGTATGGAGCGCTTAGCAATCTGGCTATAGAAGCTATCTGAGCGGCTACATTTTCGTTAACATCGTATGTTACACTCGATATGGTAATGGAACATGTAGTTGATACCGTCGAGGGTACTTGGATTATGGGATATATTATGAGAGGATCATAATAGTTTGGGCTTAACGATGATATTATATCTGAATATACCTCCGATGACGTTATCGTTAACGTTGTGGGGGATGTGACCTGGCCTAGGTTTATGGTGGTGGACTGCCTGGTGTAGACGTCGTACACGTACACCCCATAATTCAGGGTCCCTTGAACGCTGCTCACGCTGATCTCTATCGTGAAGGGTCCATCGTTCAGGCACGTGGCGATGGGTGGGAGGTACAGCGTCGATCCCGCCGTCGAGGAGGACCACTCGAGACCGCTCGTCGTTATCTGCGCGGTGCCGCCGTAAGTCTGCGCCGGAAAGGTCCAGTTGAGGGGCCCCGCCCATTGTCCCACGGTGGCTTGGAGGTTGGCGTAGTTCAGGTTGTAGGAGTAGCTGTCGCCCCATCCGCTCATGTCCACCAGTAATGAAACGTAAATCGCGGAGGATGGGCGGGCGGCGGCCGTCAAGGCTAACGCTAACAAGACGAACAACGCCCTGCGCACGGGTCTTTCCCCCCGTGGAAAGGAATTCGGGAAAGAAACAGGGGGCTCAGGCCAGGACCGTCCACGCTATCAGTAGCGCCGTCACCAGGTTCGCGATGAACATCAGCAGGTTGGTAACCAACCTGGCCCAGCCCGCCTCGGCGGTCTCCACCTGCACAACGTTGCCGTAGAGTTTCTGGACCGTGGCGCCCAGCGTGCCCAGGTTGCTGGCGAGGCTTGTGACGCCGTTCTTCACGTTGTCCTCACCGCTGAAGGTTACGGTCGCCACCGTCGCGTACACCGTGGCCGAGGTACCCGACACGGACGCTATCACGTTGCCGGACGAGTCGAGTACTTCGATCGTGCCCCCGTTGGTGGCCTGGAACGTCAGGGTGCTACCGCCCGGTACCGTTACCATGGTCCTATCGCCGGAGGATCCTTCGAACACCAGCTGTACCAGCTGCGTCGACTGCCCGGGTACCACGATCTGATCCGTCTGGGAGCCTTGGGCGAACCCTAGCGCTTGACCGACCGTGGTCACGCTGACGCCGGAGGTCGGATCGTACGAGGCCACGTCGAGACAGAGCATGTAGGCGGGCTCCTTGACGGTCAGGCTGGCCGTGTTAGAGGTCGTAGCGTCCGATTGGAAGCTGAGCGTCAGGGTGTTGGTCGTCGTGTCGACGCTCTCGGAGATCGTGAGGTTCGACACGGCGTCCAGGGAGGCGACCGTCGCGAGGTCCGAGGGCTCTAGCACGTACACGGTGAAGGCCGAGCTCGTGTTCAGGCTGAAGGTCACGGTCCATTGGGTCGATGAGTTCTGGGTGGCCGACACGGCGGTGGTCCAGCTCGGTGTCGTGACCTGTAGCTCGTAGACGGGCGATCCGTTGACGGATGTGCCGAACTGACTCTGGGCCGTGTTTCTCAGCTGTTGTACGAGGGACTGATACTCCGCCGCTATGGAGTTGAGCTCACCGTTCTCGACCTCGGACTGGGCTTGGCTGACCTTGGTGTAGTAGCTCTGGACCTGTTGGGCAACCGTGTTCCAATCAACCTGGGCGGAAACAGGCACGAAAGCGGTCACGGCCGTGAGCAGGAGAACCACGGCCGCCGCCCGCACGGGGATCACCCCCCGGCGGTTTCGTCGTGTGAATAACAGAACGTTTAAGCTTTTCACCGGCCGGGGATGGCTCGTTCGCCGCGCCGCCGGGGGGGGGTAAATACTTTTTCCCTATCCTTGAACGGCGGTCAGCTTCCAGGTCCCTTCCTCCATCACGGCCAGGACCCCGCACACCCAGTGATCGAACCAGCGCACGGGGTTCCAGGAGAGTGGGTCATCGAGGTCGCCAGGTTCCAGGTTCGGGAGTTCGGGCACGCGTGAGAACTCGCCGTAAACCGAGAGGACGAACCCCTGTCCCTTCTCGGGTTCTAGGAGTCTGAACTCGACCTCGTTCTTGCCCACTTTACCCATCCAACAGGAACCGTTCGGGGAGACCGCGGCGGATATCCTGGGGGTGTCGTACTCGTCGTGTTCGTAATCCATGGAGTAGGTGACCTGGATGACGGCGTCCCTGTCGGGTTCGCCTCTGGAGATCCTGTCGGCTATGGGGTCGGTCTGCGCCCCGTTGGTGACCACGAGCCTTCCCTTCACGACCCTCATGCACGTGTAGGTGACGTAGGGGTTGAGGGCGGTCTCCGGGTCCGTGGGGACCACGTGGGCCCTGTCCTCCTTCACTTCGACCGTTCTGTCGGGGAAGCTCCTGCTGCATACCCCGTAGAGGGCGAAGGGTGTTCCGTCCTCGGTTTTCCCCACGGCTATGAACCTGCCGACGTACACCTCAGTCACCTCCTTGGGCGTCCAGCACGTTGCCGTGAGCGTCGATGGTCACTATCAGCGGTCCGAACCGTTTGACCTCGAGCTCCCAAACGGCCTCGGGTATACCTAGATCCAGCCAGTGAACGTCCTTCACCCTCACGACCCTTTCACCCAAGAGGGCTGCGCAGCCTCCCGGTGCCGTAAGGTAGACGGCTTCGCCGCGCATGATCTCGGGGGCGTCTTCCCCGAGCCCGCCCTTGCCGACGATGGCCCTCACGCCTGCTTCCACCACGTCGCGCGTGTAGGCGGCCATCCTGGTGCTGGTGGTGGGTCCCACCGCGACTATCTCGTAACCTCCGTCGGTTTTCCTGACGACGGGTCCCGCGTGGAACACGGCCGCGCCTTCCAGGTCGACGGGCGGGTCCTCGCCTTCGACGAACATCCTGTGGTGGGCTTTATCCCTGGCCGTGTACAGGGTACCGTCGATGTAGACGACGTCACCCACGGTGAGGTCGAGCACGTCTTCGGGTTCGAGACCGGGTGCCTTCAGGGTTCGGGACAGGGTTAGAACCCCCGTGGGTAGTCCTGCTGCGTGACCTCGAAGTATCCGTCCGGGTAAACGACCGCGGTGGCCCTTCTATCGGCCCAGCATTGGACGTTCACGGCGACGGGTAGGCCGGCGGTGTGGGTGTAGGCCACCTCGACGTTGACTCCCAGGGCCGTGGTCTTTCCGCCCAGACCCATGGGTCCGATTCCCAGCTCGTTGATCTCCTCGAGGAGTTCCTCCTCGAACTCGGCTATTTCGGGGTCGGGGTTCCTCACGTTGATGGGTCTGAAAAGGGCCAGCTTGGCGAGGTAGGAGGCCATCTCGATCGTTCCACCTATGCCGACACCGAGGACCACGGGCGGGCAGGGCATTCCTCCGGCTTTCTTCACGGTCTCGATGACGAACTCCTTGACTCCCTCTTTGCCGGCCGTGGGGAGTAGCCTGGTGACGGCGCTCGTGTTCTCTGACCCGAAGCCCTTCGGTAGGAAGTGGAGTTTGAGTTCCTGCCCCTTGGTGGGTACGAAGTGGACCACCGGGACCCTGTCCCCGGTGTTGTCCCCCGTGTTCTCCCTGGTGAGCGGGTGTACGACGTTCGGTCTTAGGGGGACTTCCTCGGTGGCCCGTCTCACGCCCTCCTGGACGCCTTCCTCTATGGTGGTGGCGAGTCGTATCGGGAACTCGCGACCTACCTCGGCTATCACGGTTACCAGGCCGGTGTCTTGGCACATGGGGACGCCTTTCTCCTCGGCTATCTTTACGTTCTCGAGGATGGCTTCCAGGATCATCTTCGGGTGTCCTTCTTGCTCGTCTTCGGCGGCTCTTTCCAGGGCCTCTAGGACGTCACGGGGGAGTCGTGTTTCGGCGACTTTCAGGGCCTCGACGGTGGCGTCCGCGATGCCCTCGAGTAGTTTCTCCTCCTCGTCGTTGTTCGTCCCGGTCGGCATGGGATGAGCTCCCCTACGGACTTGAGGGTTTTAACGAAACGGATACGTTTTACCTTTGGCAAGAACGTGACGGCGGCGAAGGTTGCGGCGTTGGGTACGGGGCACGCCTCGACGCAGGGGGGCGGGAAGGGGCCCTTGTCGATGCAATTGTCGCATTTCACGGCCCGATCGGTAACCCTCACGGCGTCGATGGGGCAGGCCTCGGCGCAGAGACCGCAGCCCGTGCACGCGTCCTCTTCTACCACCAGGGTTCTACCTTTGGGAACTATGGCCAGGCAGGGACAGGCCTCGGCGCAGGGGGCGTGGTTCGGGTCGCAGTGTACGCACCTGACGGCCTTTCCTCCCTCTATCCTGACGAGGTTCTCGGGGCAGGCCTCGGCGCAGAGGCCACAGCCGGTGCAGTCTGGGAGGCCCACCCAGGACGTCGCGGCTAGTCTGTGGTCGAACCTTCCTTCTCCAGTTCCTCCCACCTTTCATCCACCATCCTCTGTATCCTTTGGATCTCCTCCTCCGTGAGGTGGGAGAACCTCTTCTGCCGCTTGAGGTACTCCTCGACGGGTTTCCTCTCCCTGGGCTTGTACGTCAGTCGGAACTCGCCCTCCTCTATCTCGTACAGCATCCACATGCCCGTGTCGACGGCCAGCTCGCCTATCTCCACGGTCTCCGAGGAGTCGTACCCCCAACCCGGTGGACACGGGCAGAGGACGTGCACGTAGGCCGGTCCCTCTATCTCCTTGGCCTTCTGGACCTTCTTGACGAGGTCCTGAGGGTGTGACACGCAGGCCGTGGCCACGTACGGGATGTCGTGGGCGGCGGCGATCCTGGGCGCGTCTTTCTTGGGTCTGAACTCGCCCTTCCACCTCCTGCCGGCCGGCGTGGTTGTCGTGACGGCGAACATTGGGGTCGCACCGCTCCTTTGGACGCCCGTGTTCATGTAGGCCTCGTTGTCGTAACACACGTAGACGACGTCGTGGCCCCTCTCGAGCATCCCGGATAGGGCTTGGAAGCCTATGTCCACGGTCCCGCCGTCGCCCGCGAACACGGCCACGGTGACGTCGTCCTTCTTGTCCAGGGCCTTCAGCGCGGCCTCGACCCCGGATGCCACCGCGGCGGCGTTCTCGAACGCCACGTGGATCCAGGGGACTTCCCAAGCGGTCTCGGGGTACGGGGTGGTGGTTACCTCCATGCATCCCGTGGGCATGACGACCACGGTGTCGGGTCCTAGGGCTTTCATGCAGAGCCTCAGGCACAGGGCGGATCCGCAGCCGGCGCACGCCCTGTGTCCGGGGGCCAGGAGTTCCTCCTCGGGTAGGGGTGGTCTCTTGGGTATGCGGCCGGGCAAGGGGTCGTCCCCCGATCAGACGTTCACGTTGATCCATACGGGTTCGTCGGTTCCTTCGCCCTTCTCGGCCACCTCTATCACCTCGAGGATGTCTTCCACCCTGATGTCTCTACCTCCCAACCCCGCTATCGTGGACGATACCTCCACGTCCGGAGCGTGGGCCTTCACGTCGGTCCAGAGGGGTGGCATGGACCCGTAGGAGTGGGCCCTGTCGATGGTTACTACGGCGTCCTTACCCTCGATGAGTCGTCTTATGTCGTCGCCCGGGAAGGGTCTGAAGGCCTTGACCTTGATCAGGCCGACGTCGCTCCTGTGCTCGTCTATCACGTGCTTTATCGTGCCGCAGACGGATCCCATGGCGATGATGACCACGTCGGCGTCGTCCACGTTGTAGGGTTCTATCAGACCGTCCCCGTAGGACCTGCCGAACCTCTTCTCGAACTCGGAGTTGACCTCGGGTATGACCTTCAGGGCCTCCTTCATGGCCTCGTGCTGCATCTTCTTGAACTCCATGTAGGAGTCCGGGCCTCCCACGGGGCCTAGGGTCATGGGTTCCTCCGGGTCGAGCTTGCAGTGGATGGGTTCGAACTCGCCCACGAACTCGCGGATCTCGTCCTCGGGTTCGAACTCGACCGGTTCCAGCGTGTGGGATAGCGTGAAACCGTCGTAGCACACCATGACGGGGAGGAGCACGTCCTCGTTCTCGGCTATCCTGTAGGCTTGGATGACGGTGTCGTAGATCTCCTGGTTCGATTCGCAGTACAGTTGGATCCAGGAGGTGTCCCGCTGGGCCATGGTGTCGGAGTGGTCGCACCAGATGTTGATGGGCGCGGATAGGGCCCTGTTGGCCACGGTCATGACTATCGGGAGCCTCATCCCGGAGGCTATGAACAGTACCTCGTGCATCAGGGCGAGGCCTTGGGACGCGGTGGCCGTGAACACCCTGACGCCGGTCGCGGACGCCCCGACGACGGCGCTTATCGCGCTGTGTTCGGATTCCACGTGTATGAACTCGGCGTCCAGCTCCCCGTTCGCCACGAACTCGGACAGGTACTCCACGACCGGTGTCTGGGGTGTTATGGGGTAGGCTGCTATCACGTCGACGTCCACGGCCTTGACGGCCTCGGCCGCGGAGTAGTTCCCGTTGACGACGTGTACCTCACCCATCGTCACCGACCCCGTTCAATCCTCCTCCAACACCATCTCGATGGCGTCCACGGGGCACACCTTGGCGCAGATCCCGCAACCCTTGCAGTAATCGTAGTCGATCACGTAACCCTTCTCGGGGTCGAGTGAGATGCAACCGTCGGGGCAGTACATGTAGCAGCGACCGCAGTGGACGCACGCCTCGTGGTCCAGGACGGGTCTGAAGATCCTCCAACTGCCGGTCTTGTTGCGTCTGGTGCTCCCCGGTTCCTTGATCACGGCTCCCACGGTGTACTTCATAGCTCCTTCACCTCCTCGTACGCTCTCTCCGCGGCGCTGACGTTTTTCTCCCCTATCTCTCCCGGGAACCTCATCCTTATGGCGTCCTTGACGGCGTCCAGGGATACGGTTCCGGTCGCCCTCACGTAGGCGCCCACCATGGCCGTGTTGACTATCGGCACGCCCAGCTCGTCGAGCGCTATCGACGTGGCGTCCACGTAGTAAACGTCGTAATCGCCGAGTTCTTCGGAGAGATGGTTCATCTCCTCCTCCCTAGCGTTCACGACGACGACGCCGTCCTCCTTCAGGCCCTTGACCACGTTGACTGTTCCGACGAGGCTCGGGTCCAACACGACGACGTGATCCGGCTCGTAGATCTGACACCTCACGCGGATGAAGTGGTCCGATATCCGGGCGAACGCCTGGACGGGGGCTCCCCTCCTCTCGACCCCGAAAAACGGGAACGCCTGGGAGTACTTCCCGTCCTCCTTCGCGGCTATCGCCAGGATCTCGGCCGCCGTGACGGCGCCCTGTCCTCCCCTACCGTGTATGCGCACCTCGATCAAGGGGTATCCCCCTCAGGGGAATTCCTTCGGGTAAGAACCCAGGACCCTGGAAAAGGGGGTCCTCTCCCTGAGCTCCGCGAGGGCCTCGTTGGCTGGGTGGAGCATCCGGTGCCCGATGAAGTCCAGGAAGAACACGTAGTCCCCCAGGCCGCTCTTCGCCGGCCTCGATTCTATCTTGGTGAGGTTGATACCCCTATCGGCGAATATCCCGAGCACCTCGCGGAGCGCGCCTGGTCTATCCGTTACCGAGAACACGACGGACGTCTTATCCTCCCCGGTAGGCGCGCGATCCCTCGTGGATAAGACCGCGAACCTGGTCTCGTTGTTGTCCAACTCGAACCTCTCGATGACCTCGAGCCCGTGCTCGTCCGCGAGCCTGCACGGGCCGAGGGCGTAGGCCCCTTCCTCAGCGGCACGGACGGCCGCCTCCGCGGTACTCGGGGCCGGGACGAAGTCGTGGTCCCCGAGTATCCTGCGCAATTCCTCCTTAACTTGCTCGTACGCGTGGGGGTGCGAGTACACGACGGGCTCCGCTCCCTCGTCACCCATCAAGCAGTGAACGACCTTCAGAACGACCTCCCCGTAGACCCACACCCTCTCCCTGTCCAGCATGTTGTCCAAGGTCTCTCCCACGGAACCCTCCAGGGAGTTCTCCCACGGTACAACGCCGTAGTCCGCGTCCCCTTCTTCGACGGCTCGGAACACCTCGGTGATGGAGTTCAGGGGCTCGGTCCGGGCCCGCCCGTCGAACTCGGTTTCGCAGAACCTCTCGGTGGCCTCCCCGGTGAACGTGCCTTCAGGACCGAGGAAGGCGACTACAGGGCGCGAGCGACAGGCACCCCCAGCACCGAACGGGCGCCCTCGGAGATGTCCCTCGCTATCATGGCGAGGCCTTTCGCCGCGGGCTCGTCGGGCAGCACCTCCAGGACGTTAAAACGGTTGCCTAGAGCATCCTCGAGCTCGTCCAGAAAGGCCTCGTCCCGCGCGAGAGAGCCCCCGAGGGCCAAAACGTCCAGATCGAACACGTCGGCCAGCCCGCACACCTCCCAAGCGATCAATTTCGCCAACACCCTACGCTCCTCGCGCCCGCACCTCTTCAAGAACGAGGAAACCGCCCGCTCCGGGTCGGGGTCCACGCACCCCGCCACCTTCACGATCCCTCCTGTGGAGAAGGCCTCGTTGGCGCTCTTTTCACCGGAGTCCACCTCCCGTATGGCCTCGAGGTCCAACGGGCCGTGAAGGACGCCCGGGGCACCCAGACACGCGTCTATACCGCCGACGACACGCCCCTCCTTGACGACGAGGGACACGACGTTGGAACTCGCGTCGCAAACGACCACGTCATCGGATCCGGTCACCTCCAGGGCCATCCTGGCGGTCCCGAACTTCTCACCGCTTCCGACGTGCGAGAACACGCGGAAACACGGGTCGAGGGACGGCGTATCCCTGTGTATACCCGGGGCCAGGTACACCGGGACGCCGTTCTCCGAGGCCAGGGAGTGGAGATCCCTCACGTACACCTTCCCGGACCCGAGTTCTACGCCGGCGCCCCCGGTGGCGGCGAGACCGTAACCGGCGCCGCCCATGTCCTCCGCCTCGTCGATCGGCGTGAAGGCCGTGAGGGCGTCCCCCATCCCGTAGTTGCAACACACGCACTCGGCGTCTCTAAGCGCCCTTACGACGTCCCCCGGCAGGGACCCCAAGAAACCCCGCTTGGCGACCTCTCGCCTCCCCACCTCGGCCACAACCTCGGGTCCCTCACCGTCCTCCAGAACGGCCACCCTGTAGCCGGAGGTACCGTGGTCGATACCGACGTACAAGGTGCGGGACCCTCCTCAGAACGTTATCCTCACCTGCTCGTGCTCCCCGGTCTCGGGGTCTACCTTCATGGACCCCATTTGAACGACCCTGACGTCCCCCTCCCTGATGAAGCGGGCCGTGACCTTCATCTCGCCTCCCTCGAAATCGATGTCTTCGACGACACCGAGTCCCACGAGCCCCTCATCGTCGCACAACCCCACCAGGACGTTCCTCAACTCTTCCTCGTTCACCACGATGAACTCCCGTACCCGGAGGACCCTCTTGATCTCTTTCACGTACCTACCGCCTCTGCCGATTATCCTACCCGCGTTCTCCTTGACGACGAGAACTATGGCGTCAGGGCACCTCTCAGCGTGGATTATCTCAGGATCCACCCCGGACACGGCCTTGATCACGCCCACTATCTCCGGACCCGGCTCGAAGGGTTCGCCCGAACCCAAGAACGACCTCTGCACGGAGATCTCGTCTAGATCCAGGGACACCTCCTCCCTCTCCTCGAAGAAGTCCCTCAGCATCTTGACCCTGAACCTGCGCCTGTCCTCCGTCTCCGTCTCCCGCACGGCCTCGGGCACGGTGAGTTCCCTGAGGTCTATCCCGCGGTAGGCCTTGAGCATCTTCACTATGTGGGAGACCTGACCGTCCTTGTTGAGGATGGCCACGTGGGAAGGCCTCACGGCGTCCACCTTGTGAAGCTTCAGGGCGCGGGCCGGTCCTCCGTGAACCATCCCGGAGGTGTCTATCAGGACGGCGTCCACGCCCTCACGTTTCGCCTCGTCGACCATCCTCCTGACTCCGACCGTGGTCTGAAGGAGGTGACCGGATGGGGTGATGGAGCCCACGAAATACCCCCAGCGCATGTCTATCTCGCCCAGATCGTGGACGGGTTCTTCCGCGATCCCGAGGGAGACCACCGCCGGCGGACCGACGTCGGACTGACCGACGTCGGCGTCGACGATACCGACCCTAAGCCCTCTCTCGACTAGTTCGTTGGTCAGGAACGTGACCAGGGTGGTCTTACCGGAGTCGACGGGCCCGATGACCATGCAAACGGGGGTTCCTCCGGCCTCGGCCAGATCCTCGGCCAGCTCCTCCCAATCAGAGGGGCGTTCCATGCCCCCCTCGGGTTCCCGGACGGAGTAAACTGCCCCTTTCCCCAACACCAGCTTGACCCGACCTTCGCCGGAAACGGTCAGTCTCTCGCCCTTCTTGACTACGATCTCGTCCCCCGCGGAGAGGCGGGCCCCTTTGTTGGTCTCCAACTCGCCTTCGAGGACCTCGATCCTGCACGGTCCGTCCACGACGAGGGAACCACCGTCGAGCGATAGTTCCTCGGACGACAACATCACCACCCCTGAGGCTCGAGGGGATCGCCGACGTGGAGGATGACGTCGGAACCTACGGTCCATCGTCCCTCCGACGGTTCGAAAACGGCACCCCGGACGGAGAAGGGGCCCGACGGGGTTTCGGAGGTGAACACGTCGGCCTCCGAGGAGCATCTCACGGCGATCTCTTCACCTTCGTTCACGGCTAGAGCACCTAGGAATCTGCCTCCGGACGACAGGGCGATCACCCTGACGCCGGGTTTCACCGCGGCCGCCAGGCAGACGTCAGCGGGGTGCACGGAGGTCGCGGAGGTCGGTCTGCTCAGGCTCAATCGGAGGCCGGACGTTCTCATGAGCATGAACACGTCGGCGGTGGCGTCTAGGGCGGCGTGTTCGGGTGTCTTGTTGCTCACGGCTCCCCTGGCGATCGTTTTGGGATCCGTCGGGTCGATGATCTCATCGGATACCTCGACCAGGACGTGGTCCACGGGGGCGGGCTCGGCCCTGCCCTCGACGTTCCTGGCCACGGCCGGAAGCTCACCTTCTCTCACGTAGAACCTCCCGACGGCTGGATCGGTGTTCCTCGGGTCCGGCGGATCCGACGGCCCGTCAAGGGCGCTTACCACTTCGTCTATCCTGCAATCCACCCTCCAAACGTGCTCGGCGTACCCCGGTTCCCCTCGCACCTCGATCTCCGCGTCCTCGACACCGCACGCGAAGAGGGCCGCCAGGACGTGCTCAACGACGGTCACGGAGGGGTTCTCGGGACCGGGCTCGGCCGTTGGATCCTTATGGAGGGTGACCGCGTCCTCGACCATCCTCAGGTGCTCGGGGTCGACCGGCACGTCGCCCTCGGGAGTGCGGAACTTGACGCCTCTCCCCTTACCGACCTTGATCACCAGAACATCGTCTTCGGACATCGGTCGGTGACCCTGCGCCCTTCCCAGTTTCCTCCTCACCTCCACGGTTTCCACCGCGGGTTCCCCCGGGCGATGAGGAGGGCCACCACTGGGGGTGACGGATGAACGACCGGGATGACGCCGAGCCCGGGCCCCTTCAACTTATACGGGCGCCGGGTCGGGGCGCCGTCGGGGTGCCGGGTCGTTGAGACCCGCGACGGACGTGCATCTTCACTTCAACCCGGTCAAAGGAGTAGGGTACAAGGTGTTCGACAGGTTCGCCAGGGCGGGGGGCACGGGGTTCGTATCCCCCGTGCTGACCCTACGCAGCTACAGGATCAAGGGTTTCTCCCGCGAGGACTTCGAGCGCGCCTTCAGGATGCACCTCGAGGGGGTCAGGTTCGGGGCCTGGGAACACGCCCTTCGGGGCTACGCGTCGCTCGGTTGGCACCCGGCCGAGGTCGTGAAGGCGTACGAGAAGCTGGGCCCCGAGGGCGTGATGGAGACCGTCGAGACCGTGTGCTCCCTTATAGAGGAGTTCGCCTCCGAGTACGACGAGGTGGTCGCGATAGGCGAGGTGGGTCACCCTCACTTCCGCGTGGCCCCGGAGATCAAGAGGCTGTGCCACAGGGTCTTCGTGAGGTTCCTCGAGCTGGCTAAGGACCTGGACATGCCGGTGATATACCACGGGCCGGCGGCGTCCAAGAAGCATTACATGAGGTTGAAGGAATACCTGGAGCGGGCGCGGTTCGACCCGGAGCGGTTCGTCAGGCACAGGGCTTCACCGGACGTTAGGTTGGCCAGGTCGATAGGCGTTTGGCCGTCGGTCCCCGCGTCCAGGAGCGACGTTAGGGAGGCCGCCGAGTCCGGTTGCGACGAGTTCATGCTCGAGAGCGATTTCCTGGACGATCCGAGGCGTCCCAACGCGGCTCTCCCGGTGAGGGCCGTGCCCAAGGCCGCTCGCATACTGAGGATGGTGGACCCCGACCTCGTTCACAAGGTGATGGTGGAGAACCCCGAGCGCGTCTTCGGGGTCGAGTTCGAGCCCGTCCTGTAGGGGGCGGGCCCGTTGGAGACCGTGGTCCTGGCCCACAACTATCAGAGGCCCGAGGTTCAGGTCATGGCGGACGTCCTGGGGGACTCTCTGGAGCTGGCCATGAGGGCGGCCGACGAGGACGCCGATAGGTTGATCATGTGCGGAGTCGATTTCATGGCCGAGGTGGTGAAGGTACTGAACCCGGACAGGGAGGTGGCCATCCCGGACCCGCGCGCCAAGTGTTCTCTCGCGATGAGGATCACGGCCGATGACGTGAGGGAAATAAGGAGGGAGCGCCCGGACGCGGCGGTGGTGGCCTACGTGAACACGCCCGTGGAGGTCAAAGCGGAGGCCGACGTCGTTTGTACCAGCGCGAACGCGGTAGAGGTCGTGTCGAAGCTGCCCGAGGATGAGGTCGTTCTCGTGCCCGATACGAACCTCGCCTCCTGGGTGGACGAGAACGTCCCCGACAAGGAGGTCGTGGGGTACCCGCCCGCGGGGTGTTGTCCCGTGCATCAGGCTATGACACCCTCGGACGTCGGGAGGCTCGTGTCCTCCCACCCGGGTTTACCCATCCTCGCGCACCCTGAGTGCCCCCGCTGTACGCGCATGACGGCCGATCACGTAGGATCCACCTCCCAGATGTACCGGTGGTGCGAGGAGAACGGGCCCGACGGCGTCATCCTGTTGACCGAGGAGGGGTTGGGGTTCAGGATAGAGAGGGAGCTCGGCGTGAACGTCGTGACCCTCGAACACGCCGTCTGCCCCGATATGAAGGTCATCACGGCGGATAAACTCGAGAAGGTAATATCATCCGAGAGATTACCCGAGTACACGCGGGTTGAGATAGACGGGGACGTCCTCCGGGACGCTCAGGAATCCGTAGAAGAGATGTTCAGGCTCACGGGATGACGGGTCATGCCGATCGGCAAGATACTCGAGAAGTTCAAGAGAAGCGGGAAGGACGAGGCCGTCTCCCGTATCAAGGCGATAAAAAACGAGGTGCTGGAAGCCAGCGTGGACCCGATGGAGGTGGCCCAGACCATAGGCGCACCGTCGATAGATCACGTGACCGAGGGAGGCGAGGGTGGCGGCGAGGAGCGGGAAGAGAGACCCGAGCGTCCCCCGGAGGAGGAAAGACCCGTGACCGAAGAGGCACCGGAGGGTGGTGAACCCTCGCCGGAGGAGTACCCCTCCCGCATAACCGTGGTCCCCGTGACCGCCTACCCGCTGTACGAGCCCATGAGAACCGTCTGCGCCCTCAAAACGCTCTCCCGACGAAGGGCCAGGAACGTGGTGGAAACGCTCTCCCTGGTTCGGATACCCCTCCTCCTGGCCTCTCACATGGGTATGGGTCCGGAGGGGAGTATCTACGAGATACCACCCTGGAACGAGGACTTCAAGGTCGCCACCCCGTACCTCAAGGAAGGCCTCAAACCCCTGGTCGAGAAGGCCGCCCTCCGGATAACCCCGCCCGAGAACACCGGGGCCGGCTGGAAGAGGATGCCCGAGCTCTGTTCCTGGGGCATCGACGCCGTGGTCGCCGACATGGTGTGGAAGGACGCGTACGTGGTGTTCCTCACCTCGGGGACCACGTCCGCCGTGTACGGTGTGTACCTCTCCACCATGTACGACTGTCCCGTCCTCGACGTTTCCTACCTCTGGAGGTTCTCGGGGAAGAGACCCGTTTGGATAGACGCGGACGGTCAGAAACACGTGGTCCACTGGCTACAGCTCGACCTGATCGAAAAACTGGACCCCGAGTACGTGGTACTGCTGGGGTGTCTGGACAAGAGGAGGGCCAAGCGCGTCACCAAACTCCTGTCCGACGAACTGGACTCCGTGGGCGTTCAACCCTGGACCATAGTCACCGACGACCCGAAAGGTCTCGGAGAGCAGGTACGGAGGATGCTCGAGGAACAGATGCCGTTGCTCGAGGGCGAGGTTCGGGAGAAGGTCGTCGTGGACACCGTGTTCAAGAAACTCGTCAGAGACGTGGAGGCCGCGCCCCTGCCGGTCGACGTGTACAACAAGGCCAGGGAGGCGGCGTTCCGCCCGTTCAAGGTGGAGGTAGAACTCAAATGACCCAACAGCGACCGAAGTACCTCGAGAGTGCCTCCGTGACGGGTCCTTCGGCCACGAACTCCACGGCGTCCCCAACGTTACGAGCCACGTAACCTTCCCCCGAGTCCGAAGGCATCGGCGCGTGAACGGTGAACCGCAAGGTTTCCGATAACCTCCATTCCGTTTCCTTGTAACGATCCGGATCGAAACCCTCAGAAGGATCGAAGTCCGGGGGGAACCCCAGCCTGGGGAGAGGACACTCGAAAAACCTCGCTTTCAACCCGAGCCGACACGCCGCCCACCTAGCCCTGGTGTCCCCTATCCCCACTTTCACCAGCGGAACGTCGACACCCTCCTCGTAGAGGGCCCGAAGGCCGGGCCTTCCCCGAACCACCTCCGAAACGTTGGTACCGTCCAACAGGATCCCCGACGCTACCCTCTTAACCGCCCTCACCATGGCCTTCTTGCACTCGTAGCAATCCCCCGGCTCCGGATCGATACCCACCCTGACGAATTCCACGCCCTCGAGAGGGGCACCAACGACCGCCGGGGCGTGCGGCATCGAGACGGTCACCGCGGTCACGTGCTCCGGCCCCAAGGCCTCCACCGCCGCCCACAACAGGAGCGTGCTATCGAAACCCCCGGAGTACATGACGGTCACGTCCTCACCATCGTACGATTCCCTTATGTACAGGACCAGGTCGCGCGCCCACCTCAATCGGACGCCACCCCCCGAAACACAGCGGACAGGGTCATGATCACCTTGAAGGAGGTAGTGATAGAGGGATTCGGACCCGGAGACACCCCGAAGGACGTACTCGACAGGCTATCGAAGGAGCGCGTGAATCCCTCCGACGTGGGTAAGATCTGGTTGGCCAACAGGGTCGCCCTTGTCGAACTCAAACCCCCGGTCGCCGACAGGTTACTGAACGCCGGCGTGGCCCGTGAACCCGAACGCGACGAGGCCCGTGAGATCAAGACCGTGGACCGTTACGCCAGGAAGTTCGAGAGGTTGGTCAACCTCGAGAGAGAGGCGGAGATGAGGGCCACCCTCGAGGAGATCAAGAGGATGAGCGGGGAGGAGAGGGAACGCGAGGGCAGGGCGGTACTGGGCCTCAAAGGATCCAGGGCAGGGAGGGACGTCGGCGGGTTCTACCTCGTCAAGTTCGGCAGGGCGAGGGAGATAGACACCCAGATCTCGGTGGGTGACCTCGTCCTCGTCAGCCGCGGCAACCCGCTCAAGAGCGACCTCACGGGCACCGTGGTCGAGAAGACGAAGAGGTCGATAACAGTCGCCTTCGACGGCCCGCCCCCGAGATGGGTCTACGGGAAGGGGATCAGGATAGACCTCTACGTCAACGACGTCACCTTCCAGAGGATGATCGAAGCGCTGGAAAGAGTCAGGCACGCGACGGGTCGTCTCAGGGAACTCAGGAACAGGATCATCGGGTTGGAGGAACCCGAGGACGCGGAACCCGTCGACGTGAGGTTCGCCGACGAGGAACTCAACGAGTCCCAGAAGGAGGCCGTCAGGTACGCGTTGGGCGCCCCGGACTTCTTCCTGATCCACGGCCCGCCCGGGACCGGGAAGACCAGGACGATAACCGAGGTCATAGTCCAGGAGGTAAGGCGAGGGAAGAAAGTCCTGGCCACGGCGGAGTCGAACGTGGCCGCCGACAACATCCTGGAGAACCTCCTCGAGTACGAGGACATCGAGGTGGTCAGACTGGGACACCCGGCCAGGGTGACGCCGCACCTGAAGTCCAGGACGCTAAGCGCTATCGTGGAGGACCACCCGAAGTACAGGAAGAGCGAGGAGTTGAGGGAGCGCGCTTACGAGCTGATGAAGAAGCGGGACAGGTACCAGCGGCCCTCCCCCAGGTGGAGAAGGGGGATGTCCGACGAGACCATCCTGAAGCTCGCGGAGATGGGCAAGGGGGCCCGGGGCGTTCCGCCCCGCGTCATAGCGAGCATGGCCAAGTGGATCGAGATCAACAGGAAGGTGCAGGAGCTGTTCGAAGCCGCCGAGGAACTCGAGATGGAGGCCGTGAAGGATGTCCTCGAGAGGGCTGACGTGGTGGTCTCCACCAACTCCGGGGCCGGTATGGACTTCTTGGAGGACGTGGAGTTCGACGTGGCCGTCGTCGACGAGGGTTCCCAGGCGACCGAGCCGTCCGCTCTCATCCCGATCAGCAGGGCCAGGTCGTTCGTGATGGCGGGTGACCACAAGCAACTGCCCCCGACGATACTGAGTGAGGAGGCCGAGCCCGAGCTGTCGGTCACGCTCTTCGAGAGGCTGATAGAGGAGCACCCGAACCTCTCGAGGATGCTCAGGGTTCAGTACCGGATGCACGAGGACATCATGGAGTTCCCGAACAGGGAATTCTACGACGGGAAACTCGTGGCTCACGAGAGCGTGAGGAGGCACACGCTGGCGGACCTGGGCGTGGGTGAACCGGAGCTCGGGTCGCCGTGGTCCTCCGTGCTCGACCCAAGGGCCCCGCTGGGTTTCGTCGACACGTGTCAGCTGCCGGAGAACGTGAGGAGGGAGAGGAGGAGACCGGGCTCGAAGTCGAGGGAGAACCCGTGCGAGGCCGTGATCGCGGTGGCCCTCGTCAAGCACCTCGTGGAGGTGCAAGGGTTGCCCGGGAAGGACGTGGCCGTCATCAGCCCCTACGACGATCAGGTCGACCTGATCAGGAGGGCGATCGAGGAGGAGGGGCTCGGGGACGTTGAGGTGAACACCGTGGACGGTTTTCAGGGTAGGGAGAAGGAGGCCGTGGTGATATCCTTCGTGCGTAGCAACCCGTTCGGCAGGATCGGGTTCCTGAAGGATCTGCGGAGGCTCAACGTGGCGATAACCAGGGCTAGGAGGAAACTAATTTGTATCGGTGATTCAGGCACGCTGGCCGGTCACGGGACCTATAGGCGCTTCCTTAGGTACGTCAGGGAGCGCGGTCGCTACATCGAGCCCGAGCTAAGACACCTCAGAACGCTGGAAAAGGGGGTGAAATCCGTTGGAATCGTTGGTCGAAGAGAGGGTCGGAGAGGAAGGTATCATCGTGGGTCAAGGTGAACACGTTCAGACGGTGGAGTACGACGAGCTATGGCTCTGGTGGAACGTACTGATCAGCGACGAACACGTGGTGGAAGGCGGTGGCGGCAGGAAGAGGGTCGAGAGGAAAGTCAAGAAAGTTATAACGGCCCTCTACGGAGGTACGGTCGGTGTGAGCGTCACCGAGCACACTGATGAAGATGGTAACTCATGGATAACCGCCGACGCACACACGTGAAGCGGGGTCGATCGGACGGATGAAACGCCCCCGCGTCAACGTCCACCACGCGATCCTAGGAGCCCTCGTGGGCGTTATCGTGACGTCGGCCCTACTCTACCCCAGTTACGAGCGCGCCTTCAGGTGGTACCTCAAGGTCGATCGCCTTCAGGCCGCTATGAACCCCCTCCAAGACGCCAAGAAGAGGATAGGGCTGGTTCTGGCGTCGCTACCGTACATCACGTACAAAACGACCCTTATCGATAACACCCTCAAGGTCGGGGGCAAACTCGGCCGGGACAAGAAGGAGCTACTCTCCACGGTCAACTCCGACATTAAAACCCTGAAGAGGGCCAAACGTGACCTGCTCAAGGCCAAATCCCTAGGGGTCAAAGGTCTGGACCCGGCCGTACACGACGTGGATACCGCGACCCGTTACCTCGAGATCATCAAACGGAAGGTAGAGCGGAACGAGGTGGGCTCCTCGAACTACCCCGTCAAGCTCACCATCCTGTACCCCGCGCTCAAACACGTGGACAACGCCTTCAACAGGGTGGCCGCCTACGTAACCAAGGTAATGCCTAAGTACAAATTTTATGAGATATCCGAGAACGTCCTCTACACGCCACCGCTGAACTTCTGCTTCGAGATACTGTACGGCGTCGGGGGCAAGCTGGTCCGATGAGGGCGATACCGTCGCCCGAGGAGGTCGAGTCGGCCACCCCGTTCGTCCTCCTGCCCGGCGCCGTCTACACCGCCGTCCCCACCGCCGTGATGATGAGGTACCACCCCATGACGTTATCCGACGCCATCACCTACGCCCTCGTGTACGGGATGCTCGCGGCCTTCATGACCTTCGTCGTGCCCGTCCTCGTGTCGGAACCGTTGGGGAGGGATTTCGGAGACCTGTTCAGGCTGTTTTCCATCGCCGTGACCGCCTCCGGGGTCGCGCTGGCGCTCGCCCTGGTCAACCCCTACGCCGGAGGCCTAGCCGCATCACTCACGTGCTTAGGCACCTTCGCGTACCTATGCCGGAGCAAACTGGACCTGAATCCCGTCAAAGTCGTCTCCACCACGTTCTTGGCCGCCGTCCTCGTTCTCATGCTGTTCACGTCCTGGATGATAATACCGGGGTTGTCCGATAACCCCCTCTACGCCCTCGCCATAGCCTTCTTCGTGTTCATAGTGGGGGCCAAGGCGGGTCTGGGCGTAGGTCTCGGCGGGTTCGGGGCCAAGAAGGGGATCACGATACTGCTGGCGTTATCCATCATCCTGATCCCGCTCACGATAGGCCTGAGCAAGCTGGTGGTCCACTTCATAGGGGCCGCCCTCAAGGTACAGCGGTACGCGCTCCTGGGCCACGCCATAATCGGCGTCTTCCTGATATTCTTCGGCGCCTTCCTCGTCAGGAAATGGCTCCACGGTCACGAGGACGTGGCCAAGCTGGGAACCCTGGTCGTCGCCATCCCGTGTCCCATCTGTATGACGGGCGTCGCCCTCTCCATAGCCCTGTATTCGAGGATAGGCGTCCTCAACGTGACGCAGTCCGCCCTGGTTCTCTGGGCGTGCATGGTGTCGGTCTCGTTCATCTCCTTCACGATAGCCAGACGCGTCATAAGCGTCCTCAACATCGAGCCCGCCATGGCCCTCAGCACCATGGAGAACGCCGTCGGGACCCTGTTCATAGTGACGGGTCTCATCGCCTGGTCCGTACCGCTCTGGAAGAAGGCCCCGGCCGCCAAGATAACGCTCCCCGGGCCCGGCGAGCTGTTCCCCGTCATCGCCACCGTGATGGGGACGGTGATCCTCGCGGGCCTGTGGGCGCTCAGAGAGATAAGAAGAGGTTATGTTCCACCTAGAAACCCGATGGTAATAGCGATTAAGGCGGTGATGAGATGGCTAGCGTAGCGACGACCGTAACTAAATTCATGTACCTTATAATGGAAGCGCTGTTCTATCCAACGATAATAATACTGTTGTTTATGTTCTTTTACTCGATAATTGAATTAATATCGTTCTTGGTAGAAATGATATACGGAAGGGTTAGATTAACGAGAAAAGATGTGGAGAAACTGGCTAAACAATTCCCGAAGATAAAAGAGGAAAGAATACCCATGGTCTACTTCCTTGAGTTCATAGACAGGCTCAAGGAGATCGTGAAGAAAACCAAAGACCCTGAGGAAGCGGGGCTCCTGGTCGAGAAAGAGCTGGAGAACCTGGAGAACTACCTGGCCGGCAAGGTATCCCGATCCAGGATCGTCGTGAGACTGGGCCCGATGTTCGGTCTGATGGGAACGCTCATCCCCCTGGGTCCGGGACTCGAGCAGCTGGCTAAGGGCAACATGGCGGGTCTGGCCACGGCCCTGATCACGGCCTTCGCGACCACGGTCGTCGGTTTGGTCTCGGCCGGTATGTGCTACGTGGTCACGCTCTACAGGACCAGGTGGTACCGGAAAGACGTGTCCGACCTCGAGTTCCTCTCCGAGCTGGTCATAAGGAGGGAACTCGGGGGGTGAAACTTGGGGAGGTACATCGGAGGCAGACGAAGAAGGCGCGGTTCACTCCTCGACGGCGACGGGGACGACGAAGACCCCATGTCTGGGGTCGCTAACCTGTTCGACGCGGCGATGGTGTTCGCCCTGGCCTTCATAGTGATGATGGCGTCCAGCTACGGTCTCACCCAGGTGTTCAACCCCAAAACGGCCTCCGCGACCATCGTCACCAAGAGTGTCAACGGCAAGGTGACAGTGACCAAGATCTACAGGACACCATCCGGCATGAAGGTGGAGAAGTACAAGGAGGTCGCCAAGGCGAAACGGGGAGGCGTGCAGCTGGGAGGTATGAAGAAGGTGGGCGGAACCGTGTACAAGACGAAATCAGGGAAGTACATCTGGGTACCGGGCTAACGCCTCCTCCGAAACGGTGGGAACGGGACCACCGGTACCCAGACCTCGGACGCCCCACTTTCCCCGTTCTTCACGGACCCCTCCAGGGTTACCTTGGCATCCCCTCCATCACCTTCGACCGCCGTGTAAGGCGAAGGCGGGTTCTCACCCGGAGGAACCACTTCCGGCTCGACGTCCGGGTTGAACGTGTGCATCCACCTCAGAAGATCGTACTGAAGGGCCGGTATCACTATCCCCTCGACCTCGTAAGCGTTCGAGTCGTTCGGTTCCACGCCGTACTCTTCCGCCAACCGCCTCAGCCAGTCGATGAGGTGCATGTGAGGGTCACCGAAGTACTCCTTGGACAGGTTCTCCACGTACGCCCCGTACACGTAGCCACCCATCAACTCCTCCGCCACGGAACAAGCCTTCTCGGCGTACCTCCACAGCGCGTTCAACCCACCCAGTTCCTCCGCAGCCCTACCCAAAGCCCACCTCACGAAACCCGGGATCTCGGGATCCCACGGCCTGTAGAACCCGTACAACACGGTCGTTATGCCGGCCTTCTCCCTCCACACGGACAGAGGATACGTTCGAACGTGTGTGAACACATCGAGGAACAGGTGGGACGATATCCCGATCTCCGCCGCGTACACGGCTTCCTTCTCGGGTAGGTGGAGCTCGGGACATACCGTGACGTCCGCTATCAACTCGGCGTACGCTTCAACGTGCGAGGGATCGTGCGCCCACGCGTAATCGACGTACCCTAGATCGGGGTACCTGTCGTGGTACGCCGCGGTCGCGAAGTCGGGTGCCAAGGAGGAATAGACTACGACACCTCCGAGCGTCGGATTGTGCGGGTACGTCGTGACGGCCAGTAGTAGACCGTAGACCAGGTGCACGGGGCCCGATGGCATCCTCGACGGGCCCCCGGGAAGGGGGTGGTCGGTTCGCCGGAACACATCGTGTGTTGTTCCTGCGGTAAAAGGGTTGGGCGCAGGCGCGCCCCGCCCGAATGCCCGTACTGCGGCGGTACGAAGTTCATCAAGATGGATCCGGATGAGAGGCTCGGTAAGGGCCCCTGGTGGGTCAAGGAGTACGAGCGTAGGAGGAGGGTGGAGGGAGAGTGACCGTCGAAGGGTCCGTAGCGAGGGTCGTGGACGAACTCGAGGGGTTCCCCGATCCCGATCCTTCCTTGGAACAGTACGAGACCCCGGGCGAGATAGTGCTAGCGATGCTCAACGTGGCGGACTCCGAGGTGGGGATAGAAGGGGCCCGTGTACTCGACCTCGGGGCCGGGACGGGTAGGATAGGGATAGGCGCGGCCCTGGCCGGGGCGACCCACGTCACGTGCGTGGAGGTGGATCCCGAGGCCGCCGAGGTGCTGAAGAGGAACGCGGAGCGCGTGGGCGTGGACGACAGGATCGAGGTGATCGTCGAGGACGTGTCCGGGTGGGATCCTGAGCCCGACGGGTACGACGTAACCGTCATGAACCCCCCGTTCGGGTGCCGGCGACGGGGCGCCGACAGACCGTTCGTCGAAAAGGCCCTCCGGGCCTCGCCCCTGGTGGTGTCCCTACATAGGGCCGGGACGGAGGGATTCTGGCGTCGGAGGGCCCGGGATCTCGGCGCCACATGCGAGGTGGTCGGTATGGTCAGGTTCCCTATCAAGGCATCCTTCGGGTTCCACAGGAAACCCGTGGAGTTCGTCGACGCCGTCGTCCTCAAGTTCGAGAGGGGGTGAAGGGGCTGACTTCCCCCGTGGAGAAGGTCAGGGGAGCCCTCGTCGACGAGTTCGAGTCCCTCGAGGGCGAGAGGGTGGCCGTGATCTGCGACATCGACGTTGACGGCCTCGCCAGCGCCGTGGTTCTGCATCACTCCCTGGAGGAGGTCGGGGCGGATCACACCCTGTACTTCTCCCCACCGGCCAAGTTCGAGGAGGTCGTGGCCGGGATAGTCGGGGAGTGTGACGCGCTGGTGGCCGCGGATCTGGGGGCCACGGCCAAGGACGCCATCCTGGACGCCAGGTCCGAGGGATGTAGGGTGATAATAATAGACCATCATAAGCTCCTCGAGGACATCAACCCGCACGTCCTCGTGCACGATACGAGGCTGTGCGCCGCGGAGTTATGCTACTGGGCCACGTGCGATCTGCACTCGAAGGACGTGAGACTCCCCGTGGCCTACGCGGCCTTCACGGACTACATGGAGGAGGAGTCGGTGGTCCTGTCCGAAGTCCTCAAAATGTACGATCGGAGGAAGGTCTTCTCGGAGGCGAGCCTCCTCGACTACGCCCTCGGTTTGATGGATGAGGAGGAGAGGCGCGAGCTGGCCGTCAGGCTCGTGGAGGATAGCGTTTGTCACGTCGAGGAGGTGTTCGAAAAGGCCCGAGAGATGATGGTGGAAGAGGAGAGGTTCCTCCAGAAAGCAAGGGAGGTTGCCGAATGTCTGAACGAGTACGTGGTGGCCGCGGTGGTCGACGAGGCTCACCCCGCCATGACGGGAAGGATCGCCGCCCACGTGGCGGGCGTGAAGAGAAGACCCGTGGGCGTGTGCGTGAGGAAAGGAAAGATCAGCGTAAGGGTCGTGGACCGTCGAGACGAGATAGACGCGGCGAGGGCGGTGAGAAAGGCCGCGGAGGCCGTGGGAGGCCGGGGCGGAGGCCACGCCCCCGCGGCGGGGGGCGTCGTCCCGGAGACGAAGGTGGAAGAGTTCCTGGAGAAGTTCGCCGAGGAGGTAAGAAAGCAGGTGGAAGGGTGAAACGCGGGACCGCCAGGAAGCCAGAGGACGTGGAGAAAGTAGTCCTGAAGTACGTGAGACCAGGCGCCTTCGTACTACCCGGCGACGAGATAACGATAGCCGAAGCCTTCTACCCGGGCCCCGGCACCTACGAGGAAGACGGTAAGGTCAGGGCCGCCGTCACCGGGACCGTCGAGGTCGACCTCGACGCGAGGGAAGTCAGGGTGAACCCCGCCGTCAACGTCCCACCCAAGATAGAGGAGGGAACCACCGTCATAGGACGCGTCCAGACCATCAAAGAGCAGGTCGTGCTGGTCAAGATAGGCTTCGTCGAGGGCAGGGAAGACAGGGAGCCCCCGGTCACGGGCGTCGGAGGCATCCACATATCCAAGGTGAGGGACGCGTACGTCGAGCACCTCGGGGACGAGTTCCAACCCGGGGATATAGTCAAGGCGAAGGTCATCAGCACCAAAGTACCCGTGCAACTATCCACCATGGGTAAGGAGTACGGCGTCATCCTCGCCTTCTGCACCAGATGTAGATCCGAGATGGAAAGGATAGGGCGCAGAAAACTCAGGTGCCCCGTGTGCGGCAACACCGAGACCAGGAAGCTCGCCGAGGGGTACCTCAGGGAGGCCGAGCGATCTTGAGCGGCGAGAGACTGGAGAAGAGAGTCGTCACGTTCCAGTTCCCGGACCGAGACTCCGCGGAACGCTTCCTGAGGGCCGTCGAGAGGTCCAAAGCCCCCGGACTGGACGTCATGGGCCAGGTCAAGGGCAACCGCGTCGTCCTGAAGATATTCGGCCCCCACGCCACCGCCAAGGACTACACGAGACGACTCGTCGAGCTTAAGAGAACGGTCGTCTCCGAAATCGAGGACGAGAGAGAGGTCCGCCTCCACCTCTCCACCATCTGCAGGGAGGCGGGCGCCCCCAAGGTACCCCCGGACCTACTGGTCGAGGCTCTCAGAAGGAGAGGATACGAGGCCAGACACAAGGGCCCATGGATAACGACCGACGCCCCGATGAGCGAGATCAAGGAACTCGTCAGGGAACTCGCCGAAGCCTACAGGGAAGCCAGGGTCCACGCGGCCTCGGAACCCGTACGCAAGATGATAACCCTCGCCTGCGTCGAACACGACGTAGACCCCTTCGACTTGGCCCTCGAGGCCGTCGACAGGGGCATCCTTAGGGAAAGGGAGGACGGCAAAGCGGCGCTGGTAAAGGACCCCGAAGAGACCGAGCGGGAACTCATGGAGCTGGCCGAGGAACTGAAAAGCAGGCGGGAACGCGGGCGCACCCTCGCGGACCTACTGGAACCCTTCGGGGGTGGTGAAAGATGAAGTGGCCCGACGTGGAAGTCAACGTGAAGAAGTACGAACCCGACGAGGTAATCCTCGAACTACCCGGCGAGGACCACACCCTGCTGAACCTACTCAGATGGGCCCTCAACAGGCACGAAGGCGTGATCGCAACCTACAGGGTCGAACACCCCGTCCTCGGCAAGCGCCACAAGGTCGAGGAGGACATGCACATCCCACCCGTCCTCAGGGTAAGAGCCGTCGAAGACGACGTGGACGCGCGGAAGATCCTGGAGAAAACCCTGGACGAGGTGCTCGAGGAGCTGACCCAGGCCAGGAAGGAGATCCTCAGGGCGTTGGAGGAAGCCGATGAAGCTGACTCAGGTTAAACCCGAGATACGCGTCATGGGGATAGACGACGGCAAGTACGACCCGGAGAGGGACGAGGCGACCATCGTCGTCGGCGTGGTGACGCGAGGCGGTAAGTGGATAGACGGCGTCGAAGCCACCACGGTCACCGTCGACGGTACCGACGCCACGGACAGGATAGCCGAGATGGTGAACAACTCCCGTCATAAGCCCCAGCTACGCGTCATAATGACCGACGGGATCACGTTCGCGGGTTTCAACCTCCTCGACATAGCCGAGCTCCACAGAAGGACCGGCCTGCCCGTGATAGCCGTGGTAGACAGAAAACCCGACGTCGGATCGGTCCTCGACGCCCTCGACAACCTGGATAGGCCGGACGAGAGGAAGAAGATAGTGGAAAGGGCCGGCCCCGTACACGAGGTGGTCACCAAGGAGGGGGAGAAACCCGTCTACTTCCAGTGCGCCGGCATAGAACCCGAGATAGCGGAGGTGGTCGTCAGGAAAACCGCCGTCAGGTACAGGATCCCGGAACCCATTCGCGTGGCTCACTTCGTCGCCAGCGCCACGTCCGAAGCCGCCAAAGAACTGGCCAGGCGGGGGTAAAGGATCGTACGGGTAGGAAGACTCACCGTGGCCCTCTACAACTCCTACGACCCTAACAAATGGCACGAGATCCACTCACGCCAGATCGCCAGAACCGCCCCCCTATGCCTGGCGTACGGGTTCAAACTGGCCCTTCTCGGGTTCCCCCTGGACGACCTCGGCGTGAGGACTCCCACCGAACTCGCCGAGGAGGTTGCCAAGTCGACCACCGTCGGCACCGGACGCGAGGTACTCGAGCTCGCCGAGAGGGGACTCCTCGAGACGTACGACTTCCCCGATCCCGGGTTCCCCCCTCAACTCGGTGAGGTGATCGCCACCACGTCGAAGCCCGACCCCTCGAAGTCGGTGGAACCCGAGGACGTCGTGGAAACCCTGCTGAAACCCAGATCCTTGACCGTGGTGATAGGGCTCGGCAGGAGGGGCCTCCCCGACGAGGTCCTCGAGGTCGCCGACGCTCACCTGGAGATCACCGGGAAGGGGTTCTCGCTGGAAACCTGCGCGGCAATAGGCGCGGTCCTCGGGGTTCTCGGACATCTACTGAGACGACGGCTGGAAAAGGAGCCGTTATAACCCTCCTGAAAGATCGACGGGACGAGAAACGACCGGGGGAATCCGGGGATGACCTCCAAGCTGTTCGACGTGATCAGGGAAGAGGGCGTTCTCTGCGTCTTCGTCGCCACTAAGGACGGTTTCGTCGTCGACGCCGAGGCCGACACCGGTGTTGATCCTGAAGAGCCTGCGGCGATCGCTTCGACGATCTTGTTGAGGACGAAGGGTGTCATGGATCGCTTGATCCCCGAGCACCTCGAGGAGGAGAAGGCCAAGGTCTCCGTCGTGTGCGGCCACTCCCTCATCCTCGAAGAAATCAACGACCTCATAATAGGACTCCTCTACGACAGCGAAACCCTCCCAGAAGGAATGGCAAGACTGCTCCTCAAACAGCTACGGAGGGCGGCCGAGGAACTGTACGGTGACATCGCCGAGGGGGAGTGAGCCCGTTGGACGAGGAGTTGACCCTCAACGACGCCGTACTGGCCGCCCTCCTGGCCACCCTACGCGACATAGAGCTCCCCGCGAACATAGTTCGCGTCGTCAAGGAAGTCACCACCAAGGCGGCCGAAAGGGGAGCCCGCACGTCCGAGGTCAAGAAGATGTTCGAGAGTGTCGTAGAGGAGGGCGAGGTCGAGGGCTTCTACGGCGAAGTTTACAGGTTCGACGGTGAGACGTTGGAGGTCGAGGACTGCCCGTGGGCGAGGGTTTGCGATCTCGTCGTATCCACGGGTAAGATCCTGTGTCCCGTCGCGATAGTGTTCTCCGCCTACACCGGCTTGGACGTGAGGAACGTGGAGTGGAACGAGGGGAACTGCCGGATCGAGGTCGAAAGTCGTTAGCGTCGACGGGCACCATCGTCGAGGAGGGTCGGCCAGGTTGTCGGAGCGTTCCAGGAGCGAAGTCACGGGTCCCTCCCACACGATCGCCGTGTGCTTGGTCATGAACAAGATAGCCCTCGAGACCGACGGTGACGTGACGTTCGCGCACCTCAGGTTGGTCGTCAACAAGCTGAAGGAGATGATCGATGTGGACGTGTCGGGGATACGTAAGATCTTGGAAGAGGGAGGCGAGCTGGAGCTGGACCTGGGCTTCGGGGAGTTCAGGTTCGTCGTGGATGGGGACGAGGTCAGGGTCGTGGAGTGCCCCTACAGGGAGAAGTGCTTGGAGCTCGTCGAGGCCTTGGACGTCCATCCGACGTTGTTGGTGGCCCCTTCCACGATACTGGTTCAGCTAGCGTTGGACGGGACGGACAGGTACGTGGCGGAGAGCGAGCAGGGAGAGGAGGAGTGCGTGATCAGGTTGGCCAAGGCGCCCTGATTCCGGGCTTTTCGGCGCCCGATTCATTTGTTAAAGGGTGGTGTGACACGTGCTAGCATGACACACGGGGGCACACCGGTGCTGGACTCCCTCGAGGAGGCCGTGAAGACCCTGAGACGCCACGTGCTCGTCCTCAAGGTGGTCGCGGAGAACCAGCCTATAGGCATCTCCAGGATCTCGGAGATCACCGGTCTGAAATGGCACCAGGTGAGGTACTCCCTGCGCGTCCTCGAGAGGGAGGGGATAATCCGCCCCTCGAGGGAGGGAGCCGTCCTGACGGAGGAAGCCCCCGAGCTGATCGATCGTCTTTCGAAACGTCTATCCGAGGTGGTTGAGGAGGCCCGTGAGCTGAAGGAGGAGCTGGAGTCGGTCTCGAAGGGGGTATGTTGAGGTATGGTCCACATCGGCAAGCAGATCAGGATGGAGAGGATCATGAACAGAGAGACCGGACGCACCCTCATAGTTCCGATGGACCACGGGGTTACCATGGGCCCCATAACCGGGCTGGACGACCTCGAGGAGACCGTCGACGCCGTCGCCAGGGGAGGCGCCAACGCGGTCCTACTCCACAAGGGCATGGTCAGGGCGGGCCACCGCGGGTACGGTAGAGACATCGGCCTGATAATCCACATGTCCGCCAGCACGGACCTCGGTCCCGATCCGAACAACAAGGTCCAGGTGTGCCGCGTCGAGGAGGCCATCCAACTGGGAGCCGACGCCGTGAGCATCCACGTCAACGTCGGGGCCGAGAACGAGCCCGACATGCTGCAGACGCTGGGTCACGTGGCGGAGAGGTGCGCCGACTGGGGCATGCCACTCGTCGCCATGATGTACCCGAGGGGGCCGAAGGTCGAGGACGAGTTCGACGTGGAACACGTCAAGCACGCCGCCAGGGTGGGGGCCGAGCTGGGCGCCGATATCGTCAAGACGAACTACACGGGCGATCCCGACTCGTTCAAAGAGGTCGTCAAGGGATGCCCCGTCCCCGTCGTCATAGCCGGCGGTCCGAAGGCCGACACACCCGAAGAGGTCCTCGAGATGGTCAAGGGCGCCATAGAAGCGGGCGCCGCGGGCGCCGCCATAGGTAGGAACATCTTCGCCCACAAGGACCCGAAGATGAGGGAAGCCATGACGAGGGCCATCGCCAGGATCATCCACGAGGAGGCGGAGGTCGAGGAGGCCATGAAGGAGATCGAGCGGGTCTCCTGAAACCCGGGGGCCCTCCCCTCCCATGACATCCCACAGGAAGAAGGTATGGGTCTCCATCGTCGGGGACGAACCCTGGGAGGAGAAGAAACCGTACGTCACCGAGGCCATCGAGGCCGGCGTCGACGTGATAGTGGCCAGACCCGACGACGTCGAACGCGTCAAGGAGCTGGGTAACCTGGACGTCGCGGTCCCGATATTCCAGGAGGGCGGCGGTTCCCCCGAGGTCGCCCTCGAGGAGATCAAGGAGACGGGAGCGGACATCGTAGTGGTAGGTATGGGAGGCGAAGGCGACGGAACCCTCGAACTACCCGACGACGTGTCCGAATCCCTGGACGCGACCCTACTGGAGAAGGCCCGAGACGAGGGCTTCAGGGTCGCCCAGTACGTCGAGATAATGGACAAGCCGTACGAGGTCTTCGCGGCTCAGATAGCCAAGGAGATACAACCGGACTACGTGATAGTAGTCGGTAGGGACTGGAAGATAATCCCGCTCGAGAACCTCATCGCCGAACTCCAGAAGGAGAAACCCGAGCTCATAGCCGGTGCCAAGGACGCGAACGAGGCCAAGGTCGCGTTCGAGACGCTCGAGGTGGGCGCCGACGGCGTACTCCTATCCCACGACGTGATAGAGCCCCCCGAGATCAAGAAGGTCGCCGAGATAGCCGAGGAAGCCGTGGCCGAGCGGATAGAACTCGTCCCCGTCGAGATAACCGACATCAAACCCATCGGGAAGGGTGACAGGGTCTGCGTCGACACGTGCTCCCTGATGGAAGAAGGCGAGGGTATGCTCGTGGGATCCACGTCCAAGGGCATGTTCCTCATCCACAGCGAGAGCCTCGAGAACCCCTACGTGGAACCCAGACCGTTCAGGGTCAACGCGGGCCCCGTCCACTGCTACATCAGGGTTCCAGGCGGCAAGACCAAGTACCTGGCGGAGCTCGAACCGGGTGACGAAGTCCTCATAGTCGACACGGAGGGTAACACCCGAACCGCCGTGATAGGCAGGCTCAAGATAGAGAAACGTCCCCTCCTGATAATCGAAGGCGAGTACGAGGGCAAGAAGGTCCAGACCATAGTGCAGAACGCCGAGACCATCCACCTCGTGAGGGAGGACGGCGAACCCGTTTCCGTCGTCGACCTCAAGCCGGGCGATAAGGTGCTGGCCTACGTGGAGACGGAGGAGAAGAAGGGTCGCCACTTCGGTATGGAGGTGGAAGAGTCGATAGTGGAGAAGTGAACCCTTCTCCATCACCATTCTTTCACCCTATTCAAATCCTAATTCTACCCTTAACCATCGCGGGATCAAATACGATATTGGCCTATAAATCCAACGAGTAATAACCCGTATATCCACGAAACTCGCGGGCAACGCAAGGGGTTCCGAATGGCGGAAAGGAAGGTAGTGAAAGACGTGGTTTGCCCGTTCTGTGGTACGTTGTGCGATGATTTGGAGGTGGTCGTTGAGGACGGTAAGATCGTGGAGGTCAGGCACGCGTGCAGGATCGGCGCCGCCAAGTTCCTTCACGCCCAGGAAGACCGCCACACCAGACCCATGATCAGGGAGAACGGTGACTGGAAGGAGGTCGATTACGAGGACGCCGCCGAGGAAACCGCCAGGATCCTAACCGAAGCCAAACTACCCGTCCTCTACGGGTGGTCGTCCACCACGTGCGAAGCCCAAGAACTCGGCGTCGAGCTCACGGAACTCGTCAAGGGAGTCATCGACAACACGGCGGTCGTATGCCACGGTCCATCGATCCTAGGACTCCAGGACACGGGCGTCCCGGGGTGCACGCTGGGTGAGGTGAAGAACAGGGCCGACACCATCGTCTATTGGGGCTGCAACCCGATGCACGCGCACCCGAGGCACATGAGCAGGTACACGACCTTCACGAGGGGCTACTTCAGGCGCAAGGGCCGCGAGGACAGGACCATCATCGTGGTCGACCCCAGGGAGACGGCGACGGCCAAGTTGGCGGACTTGTACGTCCAGGTCGAGCCGCACAGGGATTACGAGCTGATCGGCGCGTTGAGGGCCGCCGTTCACGGGTTCGAGATCGAGAAGGACGAGGTCGCCGGCGTACCCGTGGAAACCGTGTACGAGATGGCCGACACCATGAAGGAAGCGACCTTCGGTTGTCTGTACTGGGGAATGGGCCTAACGATGACGGGTGCGAGGCACAGGAACATCGACAACGCGATCTGCCTGGTCAGGGATCTGAACGAGTACACGAAGTGGGTTCTGACGATGATGCGAGGGCACTACAACGTGTCGGGTGCCAACCAGGTGTTCACGTGGACCACGGGTTACCCGTACGCGTTGGAGTTCACCAGGGGTTACCCGAGGTACAACCCGGGTGAGGCCAGCGCCACCGACCTGCTCATGAGGGGTTGGTGCGACGCGTTGTTCGTGATAGCCAGCGATCCGGGCGCGCACTTCCCGCAGAAGGCCGTGGAGCGCATGGCCGAGATCCCGGTGGTGTGTGTCGATCCCGAGTGGACCCCTACGGCCGAGCTCTCGGACGTGTACGTGCCGGTGGCTATAGCGGGTGTGGAGGTGGAAGGTACGGCGTACAGGATGGATTCGGTACCGCTCAAGTTGAGGAAGGTGGTGGAGCCGCCGGAGGGAGTCCTGAGCGACGTGGAGTTCCTCGAGATGGTCATCGAGAAGGTCGAAGAGATGCTCTAGGCCAGGGCCACCAGGAAGGCGGCGAGACCTAGTATCATCCCGAGTTTCGTGAGTCTCTGCCCCTCCCTCGCCCCGAATATCCCGTACCTGGCTCCGAGTGCTCCCGCCACTATCATGGCGGCGGCTGGGCACGCCAGGTAGAGGTACCTGGCCGATACCACCCCGTCGAGGTACGGGAACGGTGTCAGCACGGCCAGGGCTATGGAGAATACCGAGGCGACGTTCAGCGCCGTCTTCTCCCCGGCGACTATGGGGAGGGTTTTGAGGCCCGCCTTGGCGTCCCCCTCGACGTCCTCGACGTCTTTGAGTATCTCCCTCACCAGGTTGGCCAGGAACGCGAGCACGAACAGCCACACGGCAGCGGCGGGTCTCGTTCCGACGGCGGCTCCGAACAGGAAGCACGAGCCCACGAGGTAGGATATCACCGCGTTGCCTATCAGCGGTGTCCCTTTCAGCTTCCACGAGTAAGCGTACAGGAGGATCGAGTTGACGGCGGCTATTATGAAACACCAACTGTTTATGAATATCGACAGGAACACGCCCGACGCGAAGCACGCCAGCGCGAACCGTTTGGCGGCCTTCCGGCTTACCCTGCCGCTAGGGATGGGTCTCTCTGGCCTGTTGACGGCGTCGACCTCGGCGTCGAAGTAATCGTTGATCGCGTTCCCACCCGCGCACACTATCGCCGCCACGATAGGGGCCAGTACGGCCTGGACGGATAGGTGAGCACCGGCCAGGATCTCCCCTATCACGACCCCGACGGCCGCCATCGCGCAGTTGAGGGGTCTGGCCAGCTCCAGGTACGGGTTCACCCGCCTCCACCCCACAGGAGCGTGAAAGCGACGAAACCGGCGTAAGCGGAGAGCAGGACGATCCCCTCCCACGGTTTAAGATCACCGTCCTTCGACAGGAGCCACAGGGCCACGACGCAACCCAGGAGGAACGCGGCCGACGAGTAGATCCTTTCCTTGACGACGAGCCTCGGCACTAGCGACAGGGGCACGCCGAGGCACACGAGGAGATCGAACGTGTTGCTACCCACGGCGTTGGAGACCGCCATGCTACCGAGACCGCGCTTGGCCGCGTGGAGCGATGCCATGGTATCCGGTACGGAGGTGCCCGCGGCGTTCACGAGCACGCTGACCGTCGCCTCGGACACCCCTAAACTGTCGCACAACCCGACGGTACTCCGGACAAGCACCTCCGACAGGACGCCTATCCCGATCACGGCGGCGCTCCCCACGGCCACGGCTTTCCCCACGGACCAACCTGGAGCCTCCTCGTCCTCGAGTACGGAACCGCCCGACCTCTTCATCACCAACACGTAAGCGACGTACGCGGCCACCCACAGGAGCGCCTCCCACCTTTCCACGACCCCATCCATCAGAGCACCGAGGACGAGCCCCAGAGCCAGGATGTAGAACAACACGTCCCTGATGTAGACCTCCCTGTTGAGTAGGAGGGGTCCCGCCAGGACCGCCGCGAGGCCCGGGATAACCGTGACGTTGTACACGGCCGAGCCAACGATGGTGCCCAGTCCGACGTCCGGGTGTCCAAGCAGGACGGAGAAAAGTGAAGACCCGAACTCCGGGGCGCTGGTGCCGGCGGCGGCCAGGGTAGCACCGGTTACGGCCTCGGATAACCCTAAGCGCCTCCCTATGACCACGGCCGAGTCGACCAACGCCTCCGAGAGGTAGTGGAAACCGACGAACGATCCCACCATGCCCGCCACGTACAGGAGAACGGGGGACAAACGGTTCCACCCCGGATGACGAGTGTGGGCCGTCTGGAGCCCGGTTAGGGGCCGTGAAGACGCCTCGATTGGCCGACGGGGATCACCTCAACACCACCACGGTATCGCCTCCCTCCCTCTTGGCCATCCTGAGCGCCTTGAGGGCGAGCTCGGACGCTGGCCCGCCCTCCACGGCGTCCCGTCTCGTGCCCGGCGCCGGCCCCACCGCTATCCCCACGCTGAGCGTGACCTCACCCTCGAACCTCTCCCTGAACCTTCGGACGACGTCCCTCCAGTAAGCCTCCACGTCCTCGAGGAGGTGCTCGCCGGCCGGGATCTCGACCAGGAACTCCTCGGTTCCGCGCTCCCGGTCGGGACCCTTTATCACGAGCGCCGTAGGATGGAGGGAGAGGAAGCGCTCCAGTTCCTCGGTGAGCATCCCTGTAGCCGGGTTGGGGGAGTAACTGGGCCATCCCTTCTCCTCCACGACCCTCCCGAAGTCGTCCAGGTCCCCGGCGACGGCGAGGCTCCTCAATCCGCCAGCTCTACCCTCCGAACGTGTTCCACCTCCTCGATGGCCCTGAGACACTCCTCCGGTGGTTTCTCGTCGGTCCTGATGACCATGATGGCCTCCCCTCCCCTCTCGCGCCGGCCGACCTCCATCGCGGCTATGTTGACACCGTGTTCACCGAGGATGACACCGACGTCACCCACGACACCGGGTCTGTCCACGTGCCAGACGAAGAGTAGTGGGGTCTTCAGCTTGAACCTGAGCTCGTAGCCGTCGACCGCCGTGAGATAGGGGGTGTCCCCTATCATGCGGCCTCTGAAACGTACCGCATCGCCTTCCGTCTCTATCTCCACCTCCACCTCGTCCTCGTCCAATCCGTCGCTCACGGCGAACTCGAAGTTGATACCGCGGTCTCTGGCCACGTCCACGGCGTTCACCATGGTCACGGGTTCGGTCAGGATCCTGTCGAGGCAACCCTTCAGAACGGCTCTCTTGAGGGCTTCCTTCGATCTCTCGTCCGGTTCCTCCCCCACCCTGACCCTGACCACCTCGGGCCTGCCTTCGACCACCTGAGCGGCCACGTCCGCCAGGGCTTCCCCTACCTCCATCATCTCCCGGACGTCGTCGGGCACCCCGGCTAGCGGGAGGTTGACCACGTTCTCGGGTATCTCCCCGGACAGCACCCTCTCGATCTCGCGGGCCACGATGAGACCGGCGGCGCGTTGCGCCTCGGCGGTCGAGCCCGCTATGTGGGGGGTAAGGACGGTCTCCTCCTCGAGCTCGTACAGGGGGTGATCCTCGCCGGGCGGCTCCTCCCAGTAGACGTCGAGGGCGGCGCCCGCTATCCACCCCTCCTTCAGCGCCTTGAGGAGGGCATCCTCGTCGACTATCGGACCCCTGGCGCAGTTGATGAGGAAAGCCGTGGGCTTCATCCGCTTGAGTTCCTCCTCGCCGATCAGGCCCTCGGTCTCGTCGGTCAAGGGAACGTGGAGCGACACGAAATCGGCCCTCTCCAGCAGCTCGTGGAGATCGTCGACGAGTTCCACACCGAGTTCACGTGCGACCCTCTCGGGTATGTAGGGGTCGTAGGCCAGTACCTCCATCTCGAAGGCCTTGGCCCTCTTGGCGACCTGTTGGCCTATCCTGCCCAGGCCGACGAGGCCCAGGGTCTTACCCGCCAGCTCCACGCCCATGAAGTCCTTCCTGCGCCACTCTCCCCTCCTGACCGATCGGTCCGCCTGGGGGATCTTCCTGGCCAGCGCGAGCATGAGTCCGATGGTGTGTTCGGCCACGGCGATGGAGCTCGATTCCGGGGCGTTCACGACGAGGATTCCCTTCTCCGTCGCGGCCTCCACGTCGATGTTATCGACGCCGACGCCCGCCCTGGCTATCACCTTCAGGCGCTCGGCCTTCTCTATGAGGTCCCTCGTCACCTTGGTACCGCTCCTCACGACCCAGGCGTCCGCGTCCTTGACGTGCTCGGCTATCTCCTCCTCGTCGGCGTCCTCGAGCACCACTACCTCGCCCAGCTCCTTCAACCTCTCCAGGGCGTCCTCGTGGATGGGATCGGTCACGAGGATCTTGGGCAAGCGGCGAAGTCCCCCCGGTGCGCGCCCGGGGGTTCGGGGAAATTAGTTCTCGGGTCCGCGTGGGGTGGGCTCTTCATCCTCGATCCGAGCCCACCGCTGTCTTCATCCCCGGTCGGCGCCCCTGGGTGTCGTCACGATCCCTCGGCGTTCCCCTGCCTCCTCATCCCGGGCGCCAGGAGTACCACGTGAGCAGCAGCGCCAGCACCATGAGGGCCAGCGCCAGGGCCATCGCCACGATGGCCATCTTCGGTGAGCTCCCGAACGCTATCGGTATCGGGCCTATGAGCAGGACGCCTCCCCACTCGGCTTTGCCCTTCCCCGAAGCGTACTTTACGGCCGTCCATAGTACCGCGACGAAGGTGAGTAGTATTCCCAGCAGCGTTAGCGCAAGGCCCGTCTTCAGCAACGTCTCGGGCCTCAGGCGCCCGCCACCCCCGCCAGGGGGTTCCCGGGGTTGGGGTTCTTTCGATGGTACTCGGACAACCTGGATAGGTTGCTGGTGGCGACCCTCGCGTTCACCGTGATCTGCCTGGCCGGCATCGGCGTGTTCGGCGTCAAGAAGGGTATCGATCTCAAGGGAGGCACGATGATAGTCCTGAAGACGCACGCACCCCCGGACGAGGTCAAGAGGATCGCCTCGAAGATCTTCGGGACGCCTGACGTCGAGGCGATGAAGTCCTCCAGCGGCGCCGTGATAGTACAGGTGCCCAAGTACCTGAAGGCGGACGTGGTGTACGAGCTGGCCGAGCGCGTGGGTGGCAAGGTGGAGTCCGTCCAGACCATAGGACCGGCCCTGGGCAGGGAGTTCTGGAAGAGCGTCGAGGAAGCGTTGCCGCTGGCCCTGGCCGGCGTTGCGGTGGTCGTCTTCGCCATATTCAGGAAGAAGTTGCTGAGCCTCACGGTGATGGCCGCCTTGGGCCTCGACCTAGCGGACGCCCTCGGTCTCATGTCGTGGACGGGAGTCCCGCTGACGCTGGCGAGCTTCGCCGGCCTCCTGATGATCATAGGGTACGCGGTGGACAGCAACATCCTCCTCTCCATGTACACCGTCAAGAGGAGGAGGGTCAAGGACATCGACGAGGCGATCGCTGACACGTTCAAGACGGGCGTCACCATGGTGGCGACGACGACCGCGGCCGCCTGCGCGCTGTTCCTGATGTCGATGTCGGAGGCGATGTTCGAGATAGCTTCCGTCGTTGTGTTCGGGCTGATAGCCGACGTCCTCAACACCTGGGTCTTCAACGCGTGGGTCATCAAGAACAAGGTGGTACGGAGGTGAAGGGGCCTTGAGACCGTCGCTGTCGACGCTCAAGAACAACTGGAGGATCCTCGTCATAGCCCTCGTGTGGGTGTTCGCGGCCACGTCCCTCTACTTCAAGGGGTTACAGCTGGGTCTCGACCTGAAGGGAGGCACCATGGTGATAGTCAAGACGGCAAGGCCCCTGTCGACCAAGGAGATGAACCAAACCGTCACCATACTCGAGAACAGACTGTCCACCTTCGGCTTCAAGGGCGTTAAGATCCAGCCCGTGGGTCGCGACCATCTGATAATCATGATGCCGGGTACACCGCCGAAGGAGGCGGTGCGGCTCATAACGCAACAGGGTAGGTTCGTGGCCAAGTACAAGGGCAAGGTCGTGTTCACGGGCCAGGACGTGGTCTCGGTCGGCAGCCCCAGGATAGAGAGGGTGTCCGGGGGTTACCAGTGGTCCGTCCCGTTCAGGCTCAGCGCTAAGGGCGCGCAGAAGTTCGCCCAGGTAGCCAAGAACGCCCCGGGTCAGCCCATAGACATGTACCTGGACAACAAGAAGGTATCCAGCCCGCGGATATCGCAGGACCTGGCGATGGAAGCGGCGGCGGGTCACGCCCCCAGGGAGCTGGAGATAGTGGGTGGAGCCCCCACCAGGAAGAAGGCGGAAGCCGAGGCCAAGGCGATAATGGCGGTGCTCAAGTCGGGACAGCTACCCACGAGGCTGATCCCCGAGGGCGTCTACTCGATATCCGCCACGCTGGGTCAGCACTTCCTGAGGATGGCCATGATAGCCGGGGCCGTGGCCTTCATCGCGGTGGCCGTGATAATCGCCGCCAGGTACAGGAAGCCGCAGATAGTCGGGCCGATACTGTTCACGGGGGCCTCCGAGGTCGCGTTCCTGCTCGGTGTCGCGTCGGCCACCGGGTACACCATCGACCTACCGGCGCTCGCGGGTATCATCCTGTCGATAGGTAGCGGGGTGGACGACCTGATAGTGATCACGGATGAGATAATCAGGGGCGCGAGACGCGGCGGACGGGGCGAAAGGAGGAAAAAGCGGAAGGGAGCGACGGGCACCGCCGAGGTGGGCCTCAAGCAGAGGATCAAGCGGGCCTTCAGCGTGGTCATAGCGAGCTTCGTGACGCTCGCGGTGGCGATGTCCGCGCTGTTCTTCGCCGGTATGGGGCTCCTGAAGGGCTTCGCCATAATGACGGTGCTCGGCGCCCTCTACGGCGTGCTGATAACCAGACCCGTGTACGCCGACATCGTCAGTAGGCTCGTCGGGGGCGAATGATCGGGGGGAAGACCCTCGTCCGCGGTCGAGGAAGCCAAGGTCGTCCTCAGGCTTCTTTCCTCCGTGACCCGGGTAGCCTCCCTCGCCTTCGTCCCCCCGATCTTCGTCGCCGCCGCTTACGGCGAGTGGGATCCAATGCTCTGGTTCTCGGTATCGGCCGCCCTGACCTACATCGTGGGTGAACTCGGGGTACGGGCGTTCAGACCGCGCCTCAGGACCCGACCGAGGCACGCGATAGTGGCCGTTTCGTACCTGTGGCTCTTGATCCCCCTCTTCTCCGCTATCCCGTTCCACTACTGCGAGCACATGCCCTGGCTGGACTCCTACTTCGAGGCCATATCCGGATGGACCACCACCGGGCTCACCGTGATGCCCGACATAGACCACGCGTACAGGTCCATACTGTTCTGGAGGAGCCTGATGCAGTGGATCGGAGGACTCGGTATCGTCGTCTCGATGATAGCCATTCTCAGGTTCGAGACCCCGAGCATGCTCTACGTGGCCGAGGCCCGCGAGGAGAGGATCAAACCCAACGTGGTCAACACCGCCAAGGAGATGTGGAAGATATACATCGTGATAACGGCGGTCGGAGCCGTCGCCCTGTGGGCCGCGGGCATGTCCCCCTTCGACGCGGTCAACCACTCCATGACCGCCGTGGCCACCGGCGGTTTCTCCACGAAGGCGGACAGCATCGGGGCCTGGCACTCCCTCACCATCGAGGCGATAACGGCCGTCCTCATGATACTCGGCGCCACGAACTTCGTAACCCACTACAAAGCCGCCAAGTCCCTGAAGACACACCCCAAAGGTCCCCTGGCGGGCATCTTCGCCGGTATCAGATGGTATATCCGGGATAGACAGTTCGTGACCCTGGTCGGACTCGTGATCGCGATCACCCTGTACGGCGTCCTCACGTCCGGCGGAAACCCGATGAGCGCGGCCCATTACTACGGTTACCAGGCTATATCCGCGATAACCTGTTGCGGATTCTCCGACACGAACGTGGGCGCGTTCCCGGACCACGTGAAGTTCGGTCTGACCATCCTCATGATAGTGGGTGGATCCACGGCATCGACGGCGGGAGCCATCAAAATACTCAGGTTCCTGATAATGGCCGAAACCGTGAAGGTAGCGGTCGCCAAGAGGGTCCTCCCGGTCAGGGGCGTCCTGGTCCCGAAGCTCGGCGACAGGGTCCTCAAGAAGGAGGAGATCTTCGACGCGTTCTCGATCGCCGGCGCGTACGTGTTCTTCGTCACGATCGGGGCCCTCCTACTCTCGGCCTTCGGTTACCCCCTCGTCGACGCCCTGTTCGAGGTGGCATCGGCCCAAGGAGGCGTCGGATTGTCGACGGGGATAACGTCCCCATCCGCGCCGGCCCCCGTGAAGGCCCTATTGATATTCCACATGTGGATAGGCAGGCTGGAGGTGTTGCCCTGCCTGGCCGCCATGTACTGGACCGTCGAAACCGTGCTCAGAGCCATTCGGGGGAAGTAGGGTGTACGTGGTGGTAGTGGGCGGGGGCAGGGTGGGGAGGATCCTGGCCGAACTCCTCACCGCACACGGTCACGACGTTGTGATCATCGAGAAGAACAAGTCCAAGGCCCAGGAACTGGCCCAGTCCGACCTCGAGGCGCTCGTGATCGAGGGCGACGCGACCGACATCGACGTCCTGAAGGACGCGGAGATAGACACGGCGGACGTGGTCGCCGCCGTGACCGACAAGGACGAGGTCAACCTCGCCGTAGCCCTGATATCCAAGGAGGAGTTCGGGGTCCCCCGCGTCGTATCCAGGGTGACGGACGACCGCTTCGTGGACATATTTAAACGACTGGGCGTCGACGCCGTCGTGAACCCCGACAGGAGCGCGGCCCAGCTCATCGAGAAGGCGATCACCAGACCCAACGTCGTCGACATGATCATGTTCGGACGGGGCGAAGCCGAGCTCCTCGAGTTCGAAGTGTCCGAGGATGCGGACATAGCCGGCAAGAAGATAGCAGAGGTCCCGCAGGACTGCGTGATCGTGGCCGTGTACAAGAACGGCGAGCTCGAGCTCCCCAAGGGAGACGTCCTTATAGAACCCGGCGATCGCGTCGTCGTGCTCTCGCCCCGGGACAAGATCCGGAAGATCGAGAAGCTGTTCCGCAGGAAGGGCAAGAAGGACGAGAAGGACTGATCTCCCGATCGCTATCGCTACCGTTTTAACCGAACCCGGACGGCGCGCCGGGGGGATCCGCGATGGTCACCGTGGCCGAGGCCCTGGACGAGATCAGATCGGCCGAGGAGGAAGCCAAGGAGAAGGTGGAGGAGGCCCGACGGCGTGCCGAAGAGATAGTGGAAGAAGCCGAGGAAAAGGCCGAGAAGCTCGTTCAGAAGGCGGAGAAGGAGGCCGAGGCCAAAGCCAACGAGATCCTGGACAAGAAAGTGGCCGAAGCCGAGGAGGAAGCGAAGAAGATCCGCCGCGAGGGAGAACTAAGGGTTGAGGAGCTGGAGAGGAAGGCCGAAGAGAACCTCGACGCGGCGGCCGAAAGGGTGGTCGAGATCCTTCTGAAGGGCAAAACGTGACGGGGAGTGATCCTAGAGATGGCGATAGAGCCCATGAAGGAAGTCTTCGTGTTCTGCCTCGACGAGAAGCTCCCCGATCTCCTCAAGCACCTGCAGCTAGAGGGTAACTTCCACGTCGACGACTTCTGGGAGGAGTACGGCGTCGAGAAGTTCTACGGGTTGGAGAAAGCCGAACCTCCAGAGATACTCATCGACGTGGCCGAAGTACTGACCCAGATATCGAGGATAAGGGATTCCCTCAGGGACATACACGCCAGGGTGAACCCCGCGAGCCCCATCGACGCGCTGAAATCCTACTTCAGCGCCGAGGAACCGATCAAGGTCGAGTTCGATCTGGTTTCGCTCGAGAAGAACCTTGAGAAGGCCAAGGAATTCCTCGAAAAGCTCAGAGAAGACGTTCAAACCAGGTTGAAAGAACTCGACGAGATAAACGAACGGATATCCGCCCTGAGGGAGACCAGGAGGATACTGAGAGAGATAATCAAGTACGGAGCCGAGTTCGACGTGTCCCACCTGGGGGAGGGCGAGTACGTCGACATCAAGCTCTTCCACGTCAGATCCGAGGCCTGGGACTCCCTGCTCGAGTTCGCCGAAGACGAGCCCGTGTACGTCGAGCAGGTGGGATGGTACGAGGAAGGAGAACCCCTAGCCGTGATAGCCTACCCCAAGGGGATGGAACCGGAGATAAGGAGACACGGTGCCGCGGAGCTCGACGTCGTCAACTCCGTGCTCGAAGGCCGGGAGGGCGACGTTAAGGACGTCGTCGAGGAGATCTCCAGGGAGATAGACGATCTTATCGGCAAGAGGAAGGAGTTGATGAAGGAACTGTCCGAGTACTATGAAGAGAACGCTCCGGAGATAGAGGCTCACATCGAACTGCTGGAGAACGAGAGACGATTGTTCGAAACTCTAGAGAAGATGGCGATGACGGAACGTACTTACTTAGTATATGGATGGGTTCCGGAAGCGGAAGAAGATAAGTTCATAGAGATCGTTCAGAAGGCGACAAATGGGTACTGCGAGGTCATAGTGAGGGATCCCGAGGACATCGAGAGGATGCCTGTGCGCCTGAGGAACCCGAGACCGTTCAGACCATTCGAAACCCTGGTCGAAATGTTCTCCCTACCGAAGCCAACCGAGATAGACCCAACACCCGTCATGACGATATTCTTCCCGATATACTTCGGATTCATATTAACAGATGCAGCGTACGGTGCAATATTAACAGCCGCCGCTTTAGCGATTAGATTAACCCGAGGAAGAGTCGATGAAAAGATGAAAATGTTCTCCGAAATTCTGATATACTCGGGTATTGCAACCGTTATCTTGGGAGTTCTAACAGGCGGTTACTTCGGTAACCTGTTCGGAATCAAGCCATTGTGGATAGATCCAATGAAGGATCCGATCACGATACTTCTGGTGGCGCTCGGATTCGGTGTCCTGCAAGTGGGCCTCGGACTCATCTTCGGGATGAGAATAGCGCTGAAGGAAGGTGACAAGAAGGCGTTCCTGGGAGAAGGTCTCTCGTGGTTCCTCGTCCTAGTCGGAGGTCTCGCCGCCGTGATAGGGGTAACGCAGGGCGGGATAACGTCCCCGATAACCCTAGCAGGTGCGGGTATACTGGGCTTGGGCGTGCTACTCGCGGTAGCGATGACAGGACCGCTGGCGGCGCTGGACACGGTCGGGTTCATGGGTGATATCCTATCGTACTCCAGGCTTCTGGCCGGTTGTCTGTCGACGTCCGGTATCGCCATGGTGGTCAACCTACTGGCCAAGATGGCCAAACAGATAGGAGTGATAGGCTACCTATTCGCCGCCGTTATACTGGTGCTAGGTCACATCTTCAACATGGCCATGAACGGACTGGGAGCGTTCGTGCACAGCCTACGTTTGCATTACGTGGAATTCTTCGGACAGTTCTACGAGGGAGGCGGTAAGAAGTTCGACCCTCTGAAGGTTGAGGGCAAACACCTCGTGATAAAGGCGTAAGGGGGAATCACGTTCAATGGTGAGTCCCGAACTCGCCCTAGCCGCCGTCGGAGCCGGACTGGCCGCCGGAGCCGCGGGTATAGGGTCCGGTATCGGTCAAGGTATCGCCGCCGCGGCCGGAGCCGGAGCCATAGCCGAGGACGAGACCACGTTCGGTAAGGCGTTGGTGTTCTCGGTACTGCCGGAGACCCAGGCCATTTACGGGCTGCTCGTGGCCATCTTGATCATCTTCTCCGCCGGGATCCTGGGCGGCGGCAAGTCCATCTCGTTGGGAACGGCCCTCGTGGCCCTGGGAGCCGGACTCGCAGTTGGGCTGGCCGGACTATCCGGCATCGGTCAGGGTATAGCGGCCGCCGCCGGAATCGGCGCGATGGTCAAGGATGAGACCATATTCGGAAAAGCTATCGTTTACTCGGTTCTACCCGAGACTCAGGCCATTTACGGACTACTTGTGGCGATCATCCTGATGGTGTTCGGTGGCATCCTAGGAGGTAAGTCACCGTCAGTCGGTGTCGGCTTGGCCGCGGTCGGAGCGGGACTCGCCGTGGGCCTCGCGGGAACCTCGGGCATCGGTCAAGGGATAGCCGCGGCCTCCTCCGTCGAGGGATTGGCGCTCAAGGAGGAACTCTTCGGCAAGCTCATCGTACTATCGGTACTGCCCGAAACCCAAGCCATCTACGGATTGCTGATAGCCATCATAATCGCGGCGAACCTGGGTATAATGATGGGAAGCGCCTCCCTCGGTGCCGGTCTGGCGGCCCTCGGGGCCGGTTTCGCCGTGGGTATAGCGGGAATGTCCGGCATCGGTCAGGGTATTGCCGCGGCCAGCGGCGCGAGGTCCCTAGTTGAGGACGAGGCGGCGTTCGGTAAGTCGATAGTCTTCTCCGTTCTACCCGAGACTCAGGCCATCTACGGACTACTCGTGGCGATCATGGCCGTGATGATGCTAGGATCGAACATCAACCTCGCCACGGGCCTGGTGGCCCTCGGAGCGGGCCTCGCGGTGGGTATAGCCGGAACGTCGGGTATCGGTCAAGGGATAGCCGCCGCCAGCGGTATCGCAGGCATGCTACGGAAGGACGTGTTCGGTAAACTCATCGTTTACTCGGTGCTACCCGAGACCCAAGCCATCTACGGACTCCTACTGGCCATACTGGCGCTCTTCGTGGTCGGTAAGTCGGCCACCTTGGCCCTGGGACTCGCAGCCTTGGGCGCCGGCCTGGCGGTCGGGTTCGGAGGAACGTCGGGTATCGGTCAGGGTATAGCCGCGGCCAGCGGTATCAGGGCCATGGTGGAGAACGAGAGGATATTCGCCAAGACGCTCATCCTGTCCATCCTACCGGAGACGAGGGCCATCTACGGGCTGCTCGTCGGTATACTGTGCATCATGACGCTTAAGGCGGGCGTCGGCCTAGGCGTGGGCCTGGCGGCCGTCGGAGCGGGACTCGCCGTGGGACTGGTGGGTGTGTCAGGAATCGGTCAAGGCTTCGCCGCGGCCAGCGGTTCCGCCTCGCTCGTCAAGAAGGAGGAGGTCTTCAGCAGGGCGTTGGTGTTCTCGGTGCTACCCGAGACCCAAGCCATCTACGGACTCCTGACGGCGATACTCATCATGGTATTCCTGGGTATCCTCGGCGGATCCGCGTCCACCACGGCGGGACTGGCGGCGCTAGGTGCCGGCCTGGCGGTTGGACTCGCGGGAAGCTCGGCCATAGGTCAGGGTGTGGCGGCGGCTTCGGGCGTCAGGACGTACGCGGAGAACCCGGAGACGTTCGGTAAGTCCCTAGTCATGTCCATCCTGCCCGAGACCCAGTCCATCTACGGGCTGCTCGTGGCCATAATGACCGTGGTGGCGGCCAGCTCGCTGAAAGGTGCGAACCTGGGCGCGGCGTTCGCCGCCATAGGCGCGGGCCTGGCGGTCGGTATAGCGGGTTTCTCCGGTATAGGTCAGGGTATAGCGGCCGCCAGCGGTGCCGGCGCCCTGGTCAAGGATCCGGCCTCGTTCAGCAGGTCTCTGATCCTGTCGATCCTACCGGAAACCAGGTCGATCTACGGGCTGCTGGTCGCCATCATGGTGATGGTGCTGACGGGACTGTTCGGTGGTTCCTTCCACGGAACCGTGGGAGTGGGACTCGCCGCCATGGGAGCCGGTCTCGCCGTCGGTCTGGCGGGACTATCGGGAGTAGGTCAGGGTATCACCTCGGCCGTGGGTATAGAGAACTTCGTGAAGGACCCGGGGACCTTCGGTAGATCGCTGCTGTTCGCCGTGTTCCCCGAGACTCAGGCCATCTACGGGCTGTTGATCGCCATACTGATCATGATGTTCTGCGGTATACTCGGAGGTTCCCCGTCCATGGCGATGGGGTTGGCCGCCGTCGGAGCCGGTATCGCGGTGGGTTTCGCCGGTACCTCCGGTATCGGTCAGGGTATAGCGGCCGCGGGTGGATCCAAGGCGACCTTCGAATCGCCCGAGGCCTTCGGTAGATCGGTGGTGTTCTCGATCCTGCCCGAGACCCAGTCCATCTACGGACTGCTGGCCGCCATACTGGTGCTTCTACCAGCGATCATGGGATCGAAGTCGCTGGCCGCGGCCGCGGGATTGATCGGTATCGGCGTCGGTCTCGCCGTCGGAGTGGCGGGCGTCTCGGGTGTCGGTCAGGGTATCGCCGCCGCGGGTGGATCCGGGGCCCTGATAGAGCGCGCCGAGACGTTCGCGAGGTCCCTGATCCTGTCGATATTCCCGGAGACGAGGGCCATCTACGGGCTGCTGATAGCCATCATGGCGCTGGCGTCCACGGGCTTACTAGGGGGCGGCGCCGGTCCGAAGGCACCGGCCGTCGCCGGCCTGGCCACGATCGGCGCCGGAGCCGCGGTCGGACTGGCGGGCTTCTCGGGTGTGGGACAGGGAGTCACCTCGGCGAGAGGAGCCGCCTCGACGACGAAGAGGGAGGAGATATTCAGCAGGGCGCTGGTGTTCTCGGTGCTACCCGAGACCCAAGCCATCTACGGACTCCTGACGGCCATCCTGGTGCTGTTCGGTCTGGTGATGGTCTAACCCCTCCCATCACCCCGCACCTTCCTTTCAGGGGGAGATGCCCGTGGGACTCGAGGAACTGAAGTCCAAGATCCTGGAGGACGCCGAGAAGGAGGCTGAGGAGATCCTGAAGGAGGCCGAGGAGGAGGCCCAGAAGATACTCGCCAAGGCGGAGGAGGAAGCCGAGCGCATAAGGCGTGAGATACTGGAGAGGGCCAAGAGGGAAGCCGAGGTCAGGGCCAGGAGGATAATCGCGCAGGCCAGGCTGGAGGTGAAGCAGAGGGAGGCCCAGGTCAGGGAGCGGTACATCAACGAGGCCATCGAGAGGGCCAAGAAGAAGATCGAGGAGATGAGAGGTTCCAAGGAGTACCTCGAGTTCCTGCACGAGAACGCCATGACCGCCGTCAAGGCCATAGACGCGGACGAGGTCGTTCTGAGGGCGCCGGAGGACGACATCACGTACCTCGAGGAGTTACTCCCCGACATCAGGGCCGAGACCGGGAAGGACGTGGAGCTGGGCGACCCGATAGACGCCACGGCGGGAGTGGTGGCCGAGAGCGCGGACGGTAAGGAGGCCTTCGACAACACCGTGGACGCCAAGCTCGAGAGGATGAGACCGACGATAGTCCGCGAGGTTTCCCAGATCCTATTCGGGGGATAGTAACCCGTGTTCCTGGGGATCTCCGGCGCTCAGGACTACGTCGTACTCTTCACGGTCATCGCGGCCGCCGTTACCGTCCTGGCCATCGTTCTCTCCATTCCGATCACCGACGTCGTCTGGAAGTACGCCCCCTACGCTTACCCGATGCCGAGGGCCAAGGCGGTCGAGGCCGAGTGCTTCGAGAGGGACGACATCGAGGAGATGGTCGAAGGCGACCTACGCGACGTGATCGCCAAGGTGGAAGCGCGCGTCGAGCCCGAGACCGTGAGGAAACTGTTGGATGAAAGGGATCCCAAGCCCCTGGAGCTGGAGCTCAAGAGGGACGCCGTCAGATCCCTGCTCAAAGTGGCCGAATCCAGCCCGGAGGGTACGGACGAGGTCGTGAGGGCCCTGACAGCGAGGTACGAGCTCGAGGACGTGAAGGCCGTTGTAAGGGCACACCACGCCGGCACGGAGCCCGAGGATCTCGTGGACGAGCCCGTCCTGCTGCCGTCGGACGTGTGGCACGAGATCAAGAGAGCGGCCACCCTGGCGGAGGTTATAGACCTGCTCCAGGGCACCCCGTACGACGACGGCAGCCTGGAGGAGGCCTTCAGCGAGTACGAGGAAACGGGTAACCTGTTCGTCCTGGAGTCGGCCTTGGACAGGGCTTACTACTCGTACCTGTGGGACCTGGTGGTGACGGAGAAGGCCGAGGAGGAACTGTTCCCCGTGTTGGGTATCGAGGTCGACCTGTACAACGTCGAGGTCGCGATCAGGGGCATCTTCCTGGGTCTAACCCCCGAGGAAAGGGAGAGGGCGATGGCCGACGGCGGTTGGGAGCTGCTCGAGTGGAGGAAGAGGGAGTTGGCCCAGGCCGAGGACGTTACGGACGTCGTCGAGACGCTATCCGGGACGGCCTTGGGCCCGTTCCTCGAGGAGGCCAGGGAGGAGTACATGGAGGAGAAGGACCCGAGGGCCTTCGATAAGGCCCTTAGGAAAGCTCGATACGAGTTGGTTTCCGAGATCCTAGAGACTGACCTCATCGGCGCGCCCGCCGTCGTGTCGGCCGTGTACGCGAAGCAGCGGGACGTCGACAACGTCGTCTCCATAGTGAACGCGAAGCTAGCGGGCGTGGAGCCCCTGGTCGTGTTCTAGGGGGAGCGTTCCACCATGTACAAGATCGCCGCGATAGTGGACGGTAGGGTGGCCGCGGGCTTCAGGCTCGCGGGTGTCAGGGCCTTCGAGGCCGATAGGGTCGATCCCGAGGAGAAGCTGAAGGAGCTGGCCTCGGACCCGGAGATAGGCGTGATCGTGTTGGACGAGGAGGTGATGGAAAAGGTTAAGGACGTGGTCGAGGAGATCCAGCGCGAAAAACTGGCCGAGGGCAAGGCCACCCCGATTTTCGTGTCCGTCCCGGGCCCCGAGGGTCCGAAGGAAGAGCTCGAGATCGACGAGATAGTCCGGCGCGCTATAGGCGTCAAGATCGACCTCGAGAAGGTTGAGCGTTAGGGGTGTGGAACCCGTGTCCAACAACGGGACGGTCAAGGGTGAGATAGTCAAGGTCGCCGGACCCGTGGTCGAGGCCGAGGGATGTGAAGGCGCCAAGATGTACGAGGTGTTCCGAGTCGGTGACGAGGGACTGATCGGTGAAGTGATCAACATCGAGGAGGACCGGGCCACGATCCAAGTCTACGAGGAAACCACCGGACTCCAGCCCGGTGAACCCGTCGAAGGAACGGGAGAACTCCTCTCCGTGGAACTCGGTCCGGGCCTCCTCTCCCAGATCTTCGACGGTATCCAGAGACCGCTACCCGAGATAAGGGAAGAGGTGGGCGACTTCGTAGAGAGAGGAATCCTCGTCCCCGCCCTGGACAGGGACAAGAAGTGGGAGTTCAAGCCCGTCGTGAACGAGGGGACCAAGGTCGAGGAGGGTGACGTCCTGGGGACCGTCCCCGAGACCGAGGTCATCGAGCACAAGATCATGGTTCCACCCGGCGTCTCCGGCACGGTCATCGACATCGCGTCCGATGGGGAGTACACGATCGAGGAAACCATCGCCGTGATCGAGGACGAGGAAGGCGAGGAGCACGAGATCAAGATGTACCAGGAGTGGCCCGTGAGAAGGCCCAGACCGTACAAGAGGAAGCTGGACCCCGAGGAACCCCTGATAACGGGACAGAGGGTCATAGACACCTTCTTCCCCGTCGCCAAGGGAGGAACCGCGGCCATCCCCGGTCCCTTCGGTAGCGGTAAGACGGTCACCCAGCAGCAGCTCGCGAAGTGGTCCGACGCCCAAGTCGTGGTCTACATCGGGTGCGGCGAGAGAGGCAACGAGATGACGGAGGTACTGGAGACGTTCCCCGAACTGGAGGACCCGAGGACCGGCAAGCCCTTGATGGAGAGGACGATCCTGGTGGCCAACACCTCGAACATGCCGGTGGCCGCCAGGGAAGCCTGCATCTACACCGGGATCACGATGGCCGAGTACTACAGGGACATGGGGTACGACGTGGCCCTCATGGCCGACTCGACGTCCAGATGGGCCGAAGCCCTGAGGGAGATCTCGGCCAGACTCGAGGAGATGCCGGGAGAGGAAGGTTACCCGGCCTACCTGGCCTCCAGGCTCGCCGAGTTCTACGAGAGGGCCGGTAGGGTCGTCTGTCTGGGCTCCGACG
>Ga0256835_1000027_pt1 | contig 146297 bp, 122 predicted proteins | sample PIR30metaG_FD_185972 | JGI IMG/M metagenome (GOLD analysis project Ga0256835, IMG submission 185972) | Hydrothermal vent microbial communities from East Pacific Rise, Pacific Ocean - PIR-30 | ecosystem: Environmental > Aquatic > Marine > Hydrothermal vents | place: Pacific Ocean: East Pacific...
GAAAGCTGCCCTGAGGCTTTTAGCTTTAAGCTTCGAAGCTTTTATAAAGGAGACATTATGGAGAACGGAGAATCGGGGATTAGGAATTTCGGAGTAAAACAGATTGCTTATCCCGTATTATTAATATTGTTTTTGTTATTCTTGTTTTCGGCTTGTAAAAGTCATAATGATAATCCTGTCTCACAGAGTTTTTCAATAAGGGTTTATGTATCCGATACTTTCGATAATGGTTCATTAGATAATATTCCAGTAACATTAGAATGTGGAGGCATAGTTTATGATAAAGTTACAAGAGGAGGTTTTACTAGGATTGATTTAGACAATCCTGCAAATTGTACATTAAAAGTTAATTTTAGCAATCAAGCAGGAACTCAAAATAGTGAATACATACCTTCTGTTATTGAAAATCTTACATTAACTGGTGGAAATGATATTAGAATTGATATTGTTAGAAAGAGTTATTTAAATCCTGAGGGTTACGATTGGAAGCATTTAATATATGCTTATAGGGGAAGTAATAGAGGTGGAGTAAATCAAGTTTGGACAAAGCAACCTAGTAGATGGATTGTTTATGATCCTAATAATAAATTAAAGAAGTATCCTGATCCAAAGAATAATGATGTATTTAATAATATAATGAAAGGATTTGATGCAATACAAGAATATACAAATGGTTTTATTAGAGCTCCTTCCAGAGATGAGGTTGAGATTAAGTATGAAGGTCCAAATGGTGGTATAGATGGAAGTGTATATTTTATGATAACAGATGGAAATGCATGGGCAGCAGATTATGCAAATTCCAATAATGAGATTTATAAAAGTGGGGCAGGGGCAGGACCAGGAGATGATACAGATACTTTAAGTGAATTAGTTTCATCAGTGCAAGGAGGAGATAATGAAGCACCGAATATTGTCTCTATTATGATGGGAACTGGGAAAATATCTGATTATGATAGAATATGGGGGGAATTTAATTATTATAAAAGAGAACCAGGTTCTAGAATAGTTCTAAATGGACAATATGGTCATTTGTATGAATTAAGATTAAAGTAAAGCCAAAAGCCTCGAAGCCTCCGTGGCAGCCCCGCACCAAATTCTGAAGCTTAAAGCCATAAGCTTCGAAGGCAGCTTCTTGGGCTTAAAGCTAATAAAGCATAAAGCTCTTGCTGTTTTGAGCTAAATATCTACAGTGCGGGATCTCCGCTACGCTCCGACTTCTTGGGATTAGAGCTAATAAAATCATTAAGCTTTTGTAGTTGGCTTTGAAAATAGCTCCGAGGCCGGTGAGGATGAAATCCGAACCTCCCGCTTGACAAAACAATGTTTCAAAGCTATATTATATTTGGAGTTATAGAATGGGAAAAGTAGATAATATACATGATAAAATATTTAAGAAAGTATTTTCGGAGAAAAAGAATGTTAAGGCATTCATGAAAGTGAGTTTACCCGAAGAGGTTAAGAATAATATAGATTTTAATAATATAGAAATAGACCCCAATGAATATATAACAACAGAGATGAGGGGATATTTTACAGATATAATAGTAAAGACAAGGATAAGAGGGGAGAAAAAGGAAAAAGGAAAAGAGAAGGGAGAAATAATCCCGACGGATATATATTTATTATTTGAACATAAGAGTTATCAAAGTGAAAAGATATTATTTCAATTATTAAGATATATGTATATGATGTGGGAGAAAGATATAAAAGAGGGAAAAAAGCTGAGAGTAATACTTCCTTTTGTCTTTTATCACGGAAGAGGGAAATGGAAGGTAAAGAGGGAGTTTAATGAAATCTTTAATATACCGGAAGGGATAAAGAGATATACATTAAATTACAGATATATGTTATTTGATGCGAATGAGTGGGATTTAAAGGATATGGAGAATAAAGAGTTAAGAAAGAATATAGTATTGTTAAGTATGTTAATATTAATGAAGAGCGGTAAGAGAGGAGATATAGACAGTATAGAGAGGGTAATTGAATTGTGGAGAGAAATGGGAGTAGTGGGAAAGGAGGAATATGTAAGAGTGTTTTTAACATATATAATGGAAACAAAAGATATAAAAGAAGAGAAATTAATAAAGATAATAGAAGAAAAAAAAATAGGAGGTGAGATAATGCCAACATTAGCGAACAGGTTAAGAGAAGAGGGATATAATAAAGGGATACAAGAGGGGATAGAGAAAGGGATCTATGAGGATAAAAAAAAGGTTGCAAAGAATATGTTGATGAGAGGATTGGATGAAGAGTTGGTTTCCGAAGTAACAGGCTTGAGTGAAAAGGAGGTAAAGGAAATTAGGAAAGAGATAAAGAAAAACTGATTAAAGCCGAGCAGTAGTTTTTATTTGCAAAAGTTTGCACGGTTTTAAAGAGCTGGGACAGCTGCTCGGTTTTTATTAATTCATAATTCAATATTTATAATTCAAAATTATTATTTAATGCTCGGCTTTAAAGATTCCTCTTTATTTAATATTTTATCCTTGTTTATTCGGTTTTTTCATTACTCGAGGTTTTGAGTTCAAAACTTAAAAATTGCCCCTTAAATAAAAAAGGGCTTTAAACCCTTTAAAGAGTTTAAAGCCCTTTAAGTCAGAAATGGATTTTATAGTTTGACTACGTTAGCTGCGTAATCCCCTTTTTCATTATGACGAATTTCAAATTCAACACTTTGTCCTTCGTCTAATGATTTGAAACCATCTTCCTGAATTTCACTGTGGTGCACAAAGATATCTTTACCATCTTCGATCTGGATAAATCCATATCCTTTCTTTGCATCAAACCACTTAACGGTTCCTTTAGTCATCTCGGTTTACCTCCGTAAAAAATTTAAACAGTAAACTAAGGGGAATTTAATAAGATTGAGAGAAATAACTCTTATGACTTAATAAAAATCACACCTTACTTACTATAATAAACTATTATACATTAAGAAACACAAAAAGTCAAAAAATAAACTGATTTTAGAAAATATTATGGTAAAACAATTTATTTATTATTTAAAAGTCGTTAAGAATCCATGAGTTATTTAGCCAAGGCAAATGCGGGTTATTAGTTTTCGATAATTTCAGGAAAAGCCGAGGCTTAATACAGCTCGCTCTTTTCCCGTATTCGCTCTGCTCACTGCATTTTCCCCTCCCAAGTTGAAATTTTCATTAGTTTTGTTTCATCCTCTTGACAAAACCTCGAAATTTTATTAATTTCTCATATGTTTGCAATAGAGTTTGAAAATGTTTCTAAAGTCTATAAAAAGGACTTTAAAACCATAGATGCTGTTAGAAACATCTCATTGAAAGTTCCTGTAAATTCGATTTTCTCGATTATAGGTCCCAATGGAGCCGGCAAAACAACATCTCTTAAAATGATTACCGGTATAACACCCGTAACAAAAGGGAAAATCAGAGTTTTCGGAAAAGAGAAATTTAATAGTGATACAAAAAAGTTGTTCGGTTTTCTTCCGGAACACCCCTCTTTCTTCTCAAATATTACCCCGTGGGAATTTCTCGGGTTTGTCCTTTTTACTTCCGAGGGGAAGATAGATAAACAAAAGATTGATTCAGCGCTTGAACGAGTGGGGCTTTCAGAAGAAAAAGATGAAAAGGTGAGAAAATTTTCAAAAGGGATGGTGCAGAGACTCGGGATAGCGCAAGCCATAATACATAACCCTGAAATTATTATCCTTGATGAACCTTTCTCGGGGCTTGATCCGATAGCAAAAGAGAAACTGAAGAAGATAATATTTTCTCTCTATGACAGGGGGAAAACAATAATATTAAGCTCACACAATTTAACGGATATAGAAAATCTTTCAACTCATATATCACTTATCAGGAAAGGGGAACTTATGTTATCCGAAGATATAGAAACTCTTAAAGATAAAGCTGTTTATTTTGTGGAATTCAGGGGTGATATTGATGAATGGGAGACCATTGGAATAGAGAAAAAAGGGGGAAGAAGATTTATCTCTCTTAAGGATAAAAATACGCTTTGGAGATTTCTTGAATTTCTGAAAAAACAAAAATTTGAAATCATCTCGGTTAATCTCAGTTTTAAAAATTATCTTGAGGAGTTTTACGGATGAGAAAACTCCTTTTTACATCGGGAATTATCATTAAAGAGATTATAAGGGATAAGTTCTTCTATTTTCTGAGTTTCGGAGGGATTCTTTTTTTCCTTTTAACTTTAATATTTAATGAGATGGTTGTCGGTGAGGCTGCAAAAGTTACAAAAGATCTTACCCTCTCTTCAATATCTCTGTTTAATTTTATCTTTTTGTTGATTTACGGAACGAGAATTATCTCTAAAGAGATTGAAACAAAATCAATATATACGATTCTTATAAGACCTTTTAAAAGATGGGAATATCTGTTCTCTAATCTTATCGCACTTTTTATATCAATCCTAATGCTGGATTTTTTTCTCTCCATTCTCGGTATTATGACCATAAAAATATTTTACGGTGAATTTTGGTTTGCTCCCGTATTAAAACATCTGTTTTTTTCATCTTTGGAAAGTATTGTCCTGATAAGTTTTGTTTTACTGTTTTCAACGGTTTTCTCCTCTTCCCTTTCTTTGATTCTTTTTTTGCTTACCTATTTTATCGGACATTCCATTGATGAGAGTCTCAGAAGTATGGCTTCCGGCAGCGGAGTGGCAATGAAACCGATTGTAAACATTATAAAATTTATTATGCCGAATCTTGCGTTTTTTGATTATAAAACACAGCTTTTATACGGATTAAAATTCCCTGAGAATATCTATTATTATTCTGTTTTATATGCCATATCATACGGAATTATCATATTTTTAATTAGTGTTTATTTTTTTAAAAAGAGGGAATTATGAAAAAAACCGTAAAAATATTATTAATATTTTTGTTCTTGTTTTCGATAATATTTGTTTATGCTGTATCAAATATCAATTTATCTGATATTAGGGAAACCGTGAAAACCCCAGAGGAATATCTTTTAATTCCTTCGGGGCGGTATATTAAAATTCTCTCACTCGGTGAAGAGGAACTTTTAGGAGATTATATACTTTCAAGAGCTTTAACATACTATGGGAAACACTATTTTGAAAGGGGATATCCGTATAAAAATCTTTATGATTTTTTTAACGGGGTCAGTGATATTGATAATTTTAATAAACAAGCATATATGATGGGAGCAAGACTTTTATCTGACAGATATCCTCATAAAGGAAACAAAATATTAAGAAAAGGGATGAGGTTTTTACCGAATTCTTGGAAGCTTCCCGAGCTTGCCGGTTTTATATATTATCATAATATACGGGACAAATACCTTGCCGCAAAATATTATGAGATAGCTTCTCAAAAACCTTTCCGCCCCCCTTTTGTTCCCTCCCTTTCATCGAAATTTTATGCTGAGGGGGGAGATCTCGAAGATGCAATAAAAGTTTTATATAGTTTTTATTCAACAACAAAGGATAAAAGATTAAAAAAATCATTTAAACGGGATATTGAAAACCTGAATGCCGAGCTTACATTAAGAAAAGGTTGGAAAACCGGCAAAGTGGTAAAGGTTGTTGACGGTGACAGTATGTTTATAAGAACGGAAACAGGGAAAAAGGTTGAAGTCAGAATAATAGGGATTAATGCATTCGAGCTTCACGGAACCGATGAGAAAAAACTTACATTCGGTTGGATGGGAAAAGAGTTTGCATATTATAATCTTATGAATAAAAAGGTTCATTATAATCTCGGTGGCGACAGATACGACAGATACGGAAGAATGCTTATATATCTTTGGTATGATAATAATAAATTATACAATTATGAGATAGTTAAAAGAGGTTTTGCAAAAGCTTTTTTAAGATATGATTTTAATAAGATAATAAAAAGAAAGATAAAAGAGGCTGAAAAAATCGCCAAAATCAATAAAAGAGGGTTATGGGGTTTTGATATTATTCCCCCCATAAAAAAACTTTCATATATATATGATGCTGTCGGGGATTTGGTTAGAGTTGAATTTAAAGTTTACAATGTTCATTGGGGCAGAAAAAATATATATATTAATTCTTCCCGTGATTACAGACATAGTTTTAAACTTGTTATACCGAGATGGGCGGAAAACAGATTTTCTCCCCCCCTTTCAAGTTTAAGAAACAGAAGAATTGAGGTTATAGGTTTTGTCTCCGAATATAGGGGAGTGCCTGAGATAAGAGTTTATGAAAATATTCAAATTAAAGTTTTGAGGTAATTATGGCAAAATATTTTACGACTTGTTTAAGAGATTGTTATGACACATGTCTTATTGAGTCAACCTATTTGAAAAAAGAGATTAAAGAGATAAAAGGGGTGGAAAATCATCCTGTTACATCGGGTTTTTTATGTCCCAAGGGTAATAAATTACTCTCGTATTACAAACATGAGACAAGGATAAAAACCCCTCTTGCCGGGCAATTCCTTAATTGGCAGAATGTAAGTTGGGAAAAAGCTCTTAAAATCATAGCCGATAGAATAGAAAAATATCCCGATAAAATAGGTTTTTATTCTTATTACGGAAGCACGGGGATTATAAGTAAAAATTTTCCGCAAAGATTTTTCAGAAAGATAGGTGCCATGGGTTTTGAATCCTCTATCTGTGACAGAAACGGACGGGAAGTTTTAAAAGCGATGAATTATCAGGGCTATCAGTTATATCCCGAAGATATCGAAAATCATAAACAGGTTATAATATGGGGGGCGAACCCAAAGTGGAGTTCGCTTCATCATTGGTTTCTTCTTCTTAAACATAAATTAAGGATAATAGGGATAGATCCGATTAAAACCGTAACTTTAAAGGATGCTCATCAGGTTTTAAGACCGGAGCCTTCCTCCGATTGGTATCTTGCATACGGTATTGCAAAATTGATGATTGAAAATGGGGATGCGGATGAAGATTATATAAGAGATAATGTTGCCGATTATGAGAAGATAAAAAAATGGATTACGGATAATATCTCAATCGAGGAAGTTCTCGGGAAAACAAAAGTAACGATAGAGCAGATTAATAAGTTCGTAAAAAACATTAAAAGATTTAAGCCCGGATATTTTTATATAGGATACGGGATTCAAAGACAGAGAAATGGTGGAGAGATAGTTCGTGCAATAGCAACTCTTGCTGCGATTGCAGGATATAAAATATTTTTTTCGAGAATGAGAGAAGATAAAAGGGGAACCGATTATGTTAGGGGGAGCTTTATAGGGGAATTGAATCAGGTTAACCAACTGCTTTTACCGGAAATGATTGAAAAAGGGGATATAAAAACACTGTTTGTGTTTAATTCAAATCCTGTTTCAACAAGTCCCAATTCAAATAGAATAAAGGATGCGTTTTTAAAGGAAGATGTTTTTGTTATTGTATCCGATATATTTTTTACAGATACCGCCAAACTTGCAAATGTTATTTTACCCTCTTCAACTTTTTTTGAATATTTTGATATTGCAACATCATTTTTTCATAATTATATTCAGGTTAATCAAAGAGTTGTTTCCCCTATGTTTGAATCAAAAAGTAATTATGAACAATTCAAACTTATGGCAAAAGCAATAGGTTTAAAGGATGATTATCTGTTTGAGCCCGAGGAAGAGATAGCCGAAAAATATCTTTCATATTTCGGATATACTCTTAAAGTACTTAAAAAGGAGGGGTTTCTTGAGATTCCCGACAGGGAAAAGATTAATGGAAAAATAAAATTATTGTTGAATGAAGATAATTTCCCCGAGTATCCTTTTTACGAGGAGGAACTTAAAGATGAAGATAGTTTAAGGCTTATATCTCCTGTCCACAGAGATCTTATATCTTCGCAGTATTATAAAATAACAACGAGCTTTCTTCCCGGAAGGATTTTTATCAATATAAATGATGCGAAAAAGCTTGATGTCAGATCGGGAGACAGGGTGCTTGTTTATAATGAAAAAGGTAAGGCGGAAATGAGTCTTGAGGTGAAAAATGAAGTTCCCGAAGGGGTTGCACTGATTTATAAAGCCCCGTGGGAAAGTTCCTCGGGATATTCTCCGAATATCTTTACCGAGGATAAACCACATCCGATCTATAGTGGTTCTCAATTCCATTCGAGTTTTATTAAGATAGAGAAAATTAATTAACCCTACTTAATGTTTATATATATTAACTCAAAACTTTGAATAAGAGAGCTTGGAGGCTTGTTTTGCAAGAGCTTAGTGGCTTTGATAGCTGAAAGCCCCAAAGGCGGCCTTGAAGGCTTGGAAGCTTGTGGCTTTAAGCTTCATTATAGGGTTAATAAAAAAATACAAACACTATTGATGAACATATCCGTTATTTATGATAAAATTAGCAATGCGATTATTTTTATTATTTTCTTTGTTAAATTTGATGGTGCCCCAAAAAGTTATAATGGATTATTCAGATTACGGATGGGCTGTCTTTCTTGATAAAGTGGGGGAACATAGAGCGGCAAAAGATATTCTTTTAAAACATAAAGAAAAAGATCAGTTTTATTATAATAAACTCGGTGAATTTGAGAGGGTAAATTATGATAAATCCCTTTATTATTTTAAAAAGGGGGAAAGAATTGATCCCGCCGAACCTGTTATTATAAAAAACATGGGAAAAACCTATTTTTTCCTTTTTTTTAAGACAAAAAAAAATTCGGATATAGAGAATGCAAAAAAATATTTTAAAAGATATCTTAAAACGGATAAAACCGATTTTTTTGTTAATTATCTTTATGGTGAATCCCTGAAATTTACGGGAGAGATAACAAAAGGGGTGGAATATTTAATAAACGCCTATCAGATCAATCCTTCATCCCGTATTTTAAAGGAGATTATAAGTATCAAATTGTCTTTAAAAGATTATTTTTGGATTATATTAAAATACAAGCAATTCAAATTATTTGATTATTTAAGTGAAAAAGAGTTGGATAAGATTCTTGAATTCATAGAGCGGCTTAAAATAAAAACAACGGATAAAGATTATGATAAAATCAAGCAATTTGTAAATGCTGTTAAGCCTAACGGGAATCTTAATATCCTGAAAAAATTAATAATTATCAATTTTAAAAATAAAAATTATTCTAAAGTTGTAAATATATATAGAAAAAACAAAAAACTGTTTGAAGAAACAAAACCTCCGTCAATAGTAAGGTTTTATCTTTTTTCTCTCTATTATTCTGAAAATTATTATGAATTATCAAAGGAAATTAATAAAAGATTCAGAGAGAATCCTGATTCTGCATTTTTAAAATATCTGTTATCAAGATATTATTATAGACTCGGTTATAAAAAATTACCATTTATATTCATTCGTAATATAGAGAAACCATCTTTTATCTCCGATGAATTTTATAATGATTATAAAACTCTTGTTAAAATAAGATATTGGTTAGCCGAAAAGGATCGAAATAAATTAAAAAATATTTTAACTCGGGTTATGAAATCCGGAAAGATTAAAAAAAGTTCTCTTTTGCTGAAAATCAATATATTAAAAGCAGCTTTATTTATAAATGAAGAGAGAGTTATTAAAAATCTTTTAAAAGAAAACAACAGGTATTTTAAGATTATATATCTTTGTAATAATAGTAAATCCGATGATATATTAAGATACATAGAATCAAATAAAAGAGAGGCTACCGTTGTTTTAAATGAATTGATAAACAACGGGAGAATTGGTATTTTGAATGATATCCTTAAAAAAATCGATAAACAAACTCTTAAACCGGAGCAATATGATTTTTTTACTGGAAGATATTATGAGCTTTCGGGAAAATATAAAAAAGCTTATAAATATTATGAGAAAACCATTGATAAAAACAGTTCCTTATCATATCTTAATTATTATACTTATTTTTCTTTACAACATAATTTTAAGATTAAACACAAAGAAGAAATTATTGATAAGTTTATTAAAGAGGGAAAAACAGCGGCTGTTTATGATACTCTCGGATTATTACTGTTAAAGGCAAACCAAAAGAGAAAAGGGGAAAAATATCTGCTTAAAGCTTATATATTTACCCCTGAAGACAAGCTTATCAAAATGCATCTTGCGGATTATTATTATAGTATTGAAAATTATAAAAAAGCCCTGTATTTTTATAAAAAATCCTTTGAAGGGGAGTGTTTTACCGATGAATATAATCAGAACAGGGAAAGAATTAAAAAAAGGGTAAAAGAGTTAAAAAAAATGGATTTTAATATTGATAATTATTATGGTTTATACTCGGTTAAAATCTATTCGCAAGGAAAAGTAAACCCTTTAAGGCTAAAAATAAAATATGACGGCAATCATCTGTTGTTAAGCTTTTACCATTTCCCCATGACAAAGATGGCTGATATATATACTAACGGAGACACTTATTTTATTAATTATCGGGAGAAAAGATTTTATGAGGGACGGTTCTCGGGAATACTTGAAAATATAATAGGCATTGATATTAACAAGGATGATATTCTCAATCTTTTCGGGATTAAAGCCGGGATAAATTTCATCCCTTATAAAGAGATTGAGATTAACTCTTATAAAAAGGGTTTTCCCGAGAAAATAGAGATTAAAGGGGAAAACATAAGGATACGGATTAAACTATTAAAATTTAATATTAAAAGAAAGATAATCATCAAGCAACCTAATACCGATAATTTTAATGAAGTTTTTGATGCTATGGAGGTGATTGGTGAATAGAATAGAGTTTTTATCCTATGCTAAACTGAATCTTTTTCTTGAAGTCATAAGAAAGATGGAGGATGGTTATCATGAGATATTCACCCTTTTTCAGACAATCTCACTTGCGGATAAGATAATAGTGGAAAAAACAGATAGGGAAAATGAGATTGTTTTTAAAAACATTGATATCCCTCTTGATGAAAATAATACTGTTCAAAAAGTTATAGAATTACTTAAAATTAAAAAAGGGATAAAGATAATTATTGAAAAAAATATCCCTGTCGGAGCGGGTCTCGGCGGAGGAAGTTCTAATGCGGGTGCTTTACTCCTCGCTTTAAATAATTTTTTAGAGCTTAACCTTTCTTTTGATAAACTATGGACTCTATCAAGAAAAATCGGAGCTGATGTTCCCTTTTTTTTGTTCGGTGGAACAGCTATCGGGCTTAACAGGGGAGATATCATTGTCCCTGTTAAACCTCTTGAAAAAAAGGTTTTTATGCTGAAAACTCCCGATATAAAAGTTTCAACTAAGATGATTTATCAAAACTTGACAGAATACGGAGATAAAAGTAAAATATATGCCTATTTTTTGAGTGAAAATTTTAATAATTTTTATAATAGGTTGGAACAGAATAGTTTTATTTTATATCCGATTTTAGGAGAGATTAAAGAAAAGATGAGTGAATTTTGTGATTTTGTTTTAATGAGTGGCAGTGGTTCCACTATCTTCGGCGGATTTGAAGATAGGGAAACCGCAGAAAAATATTTGAATGGAATGGAAGAGGTTTCTCTTTTTGATGCGATAGACAGAGATACTTATTATAAAAATAGTGGGGCGTCGCCAAGCGGCAAGGCATCGGTTTTTGGAGCCGACATTCGGAGGTTCGAATCCTCCCGCCCCAATTCCGAAAAAAGGGGAGACTTATAATGAGATTCACAAAGATAAAGATGTTCGCCGGTTCTTCAAATACTGAGCTTGCTAATAAAATCGGACATTATCTTGATATCCCTTTGGGCAAACAGCTTTTAACAACCTTTTCCGACGGTGAGATAAGATATCAAATCCTTGAAAATATAAGGGGGGCTGATATATTTACTTTTCAATCATTGTCAACTGATGTTAATTTTCATCTTATGGAACTTTTAATAATGGGAGATGCTGTCCGAAGAGCTTCCGGCGGTAGAATAACAGCTGTTATCCCTTATTACGGGTATGCAAGGCAGGATAGAAAGGACAGGCCGAGAGTTCCGATAACAAGCCGATTAATAGCTGATTTAATTGTTGCGGCGGGTTTTGACAGGGTTCTTACGGTTGATTTGCATGCGCCTCAGATACAAGGATTTTTTAATATCCCTCTTGATAATCTTATGGCGGCTCCTCTTTTAATAGAGCATCTTGAAAGAATGGATATAGAGGGGGATGTTGTAATTGTTTCCCCTGATGCCGGTGGTGTTGAAAGAGCAAGAGCTTTTGCCGAAAAATTAGGGGCGTATCTTGCCATAGTTGATAAAAGAAGGTATGAGCCCAATAAAGCCGAATTAAGACATATTATAGGAAAAGTAAAAGATAAGATTGCCATAATTGTTGATGATATAGTTGATACTGCGGGAACACTTACAAATACTGTTGAAGCGCTTCTCAGGAAAGGTGCTAAAAAAGTTTACGCTGTTACAACCCATGCCGTTTTATCAGGCCCTGCTATTGAAAGAATTAAAAAATCGAATATTGAAAAACTGATTGTTACGGATACGGTTCCTTTGAGCGAAGAGGGAAAAAAATGTGAAAAGATAGAGGTTTTATCAATAAATCCGCTTCTCGGAGAAGCTATTAGAAGCATTCATGAAGAGACCTCTGTAAGTAGATTATTTTTATAAATTATAAAGGAGTTGAAAAATGGAGTATAAAATTACCGCTGAATTAAGAGAAAAAACAGGGAAAGAGATTTCAAAACAATTAAGAAAAGAAAATTTTATTCCCGCTGTTCTATATGGAGAGAAAAAAGATAGCATTGCTTTGTCCGTTAAAGTTGATGATATTAAAGAGGTATTAAAGTCTGAAAGAGGTGTTAACCAACCTTTGAGGCTCAAATACGGGAAAAAGACTGAAGATGCTATGATTTATGAGCTCCAATATGATTATCTCGGAAGGGATATTATCCATATTGATTTTCTTAGGGTTGACCTTGACAAACCTGTTGATATTACTGTTCCTATCCATCTTATCGGAACACCCGTAGGTGTAAAACAAGAGGACGGGCTTCTTGATTTTGTTACAAGAGAAATTGATCTTTCCTGTCTGCCTAAAGATATTATTAATAATATTGAGGTAGATATAAGTGAACTTCATGTCGGACAATCGGTTAAAGTTCAGGATATTGAGCTTGACGAAAGATATCAAATTGTTACCGATCCTTCCGTGGTTATTGCAACGGTTTCTTCGCATGCAGCGGAAGAGGTAGCGGAAGAGGAAGAAGTTGAGGAGACAGAGGAAGAAGCAGCCGCAGCAGGAACGGAATCCGAAGCAAAAGAGGGTGAAAAATCTGCTTCCGAGGAAAAGGAATAACGATAGGTGTTTTTCTTTGGTTTGGGAAATCCCGGAGATGAATATAGACAAACAAGGCACAATACCGGATTTCTTGCCGTGGAATATATTGCGGATAAAATGAAAACAGATATAAATAAACTTAAATTCAACTCTTTATACGGAACATTCAAACACAAAGGGGAGGAACATTATCTTATTAAACCTTTAACTTATATGAATCTGTCGGGAGATGCAGTTAAAAAGTGGAGTTCTTCCAAAAAGATTGATTCAAAAAAAATAATGGTTATTTATGATGATATAGATTTACCCGTAGGTTCTTTCAGAATCAGGAAGAATGGAAGTGCGGGGACACATAAAGGGATGATTTCCATAACTGAAAAACTCGGGACAAATGATTTTCCGAGAATAAGAATCGGGATAAAAGGGGATGAAAAATATTATGATCTTGCAAAATTTGTTTTATCCGATTTTAAAAAAGATGAGTTTGAAGAGATTAGAAAAGTTATTAATATTATTCCCGATGTTATTATGGATATGCTTAATCTCGGAATTGAAAAAACCATGACAAAATATAATAAAAAAACCTTGCTCCTTCCTGAAAAGGAGGGGGCTGATAAACCAAAAGGAGGAGAAATATGATTAATTATGAACTTTTGTTCATCATGAAGCCTAATTTATCTGATGAAGAAAGGAAAAAAATTGTGGACATTATCAAAAACATCATTGTTGAAAATGGCGGAGAGATTACGAGAGAAGAAGATTGGGGAAAAAGAACTCTTGCCTATGAAATTAAAAAGCTTAATGAGGGATACTATACCCTTCTTAATTTTACTTCTAATTCAAAAGTCCCCGGGGAAGTTGAAAAAAGGATGAAGCATACTGAGACCATCTTAAGATGGCTTATAATTAAACTTGGAAGAGAGTTGAAAAAACCTGATAAATTGGAAAAGAAAAAATCAAAAAAAGCTGAAGTAAAAACAGAGATGGAGATATAGGAGGAGATGATGGAGAGAAGAAACACAAAAAAATCACAAAAAAATTATTTTTTTCAGAGAAAAAAATATTGTTGGTTTTGCAAACATAATATGTGGTATATAGATTATAAAGATGTTAATCTTTTGAAAAATTATATTCATGAAAATGGAAAAATAATGTCAAGAAGAATAAGCGGCACATGTCATTATCATCAGAAAAGGTTGACCTTGGCTATTAAAAGAGCGAGACATATGGCTTTATTACCGTTTATTGTTAAATAGGAGGAAAAATGAAAGTAATATTATTACATGAAATAGAAAATTTAGGTCGAAAAGGTGAGATTATCAGAGTAAAGGATGGATATGCAAGAAATTATCTTATCCCCAAAAAGCTTGCATTATATGTTTCAAAATCAAATATCAAGATGATTGAAGAAAGACAGAAGAAACTTGAGAAAGAGAGAGAGAAAGAGATTAAAACCGTTGAGGAGTTTAAAGACAGGATTGAGAAATTAAAAGTTGTTATTAAGAAAAAAGCGGGTGAAGAGGATACTCTTTTCGGTTCCGTAACAAGCTCTGATATTGAGGAGGCTCTTAAAGCCGAAGATATTGAAGTTGAAAAGAAAAATATTATTATTCCCGAACATATTAAAAAACTCGGAGAATATAAGGTGGATATAAGAATCCATCCCTCGGTAAAAGCTCAACTAAATATAGTTGTTGAAAAAGAGGAAGAATAATCTTTTGAATGGATTCTAAGAAAAGGAAAAAAAAAGATAAAAAGGAGCAATTAAAAGGACTTCCGTCAAGTAAAGAAACAGAAAAAACTGTTCTCGGAGCTATCCTAAAAAACAATAGTCTTTTTTTCACAAGTTTCCTGAGCCTTGAAGAGAAAGATTTTTACTTTGAAAGCCATAAGATAGTTTTTAATGCTATAAAAGAGCTTATTAAAGAGAATGACAGGTGTGATAGTATAAGTCTTAAAGAATACCTTAAAGGTATAGGCAAGATAGATGAGGCGGGAGGGGAATACTATATTATAAGCTTGATTGACGGCATCCCTTATCTTGAGTCAATTGACCATTATGTTAAATTTCTAAAACAAAAAAGTATAAAGAGGGAGCTTTATTATCTTGCCGATGAGATAATACACGGAGTTACAACCGATCTTATGCCTCATGAAGAGATTCTTGAGAAAACTCAGATAGGACTTTTAAGGATTGCAGAAGGGGGGATTAGCAAAGGTTTTGTTAAAGTGGGAGATATTCACCATGTTTTTCTTGAGGAGCTTGATAAAAAAAGCAAAGGATATAATGCGGGTCTTGCAACCGGTTTCATAGATATTGATAATCGAACGGGGGGTCTTCAGAAACAAAATCTTGTGGTTGTTGCCGGAAGACCGGGGATGGGAAAAACAGCATTTGCTCTTAATATAGCTTATAATATTGCAAAAAGAGGGGGGTGTGTCGGGTTCTTTTCTCTCGAAATGAGTAAAGAGGAACTTTATAAAAGGTTAGTATCCATGGAATCTGGAGTTCCTTCCAATAAAATAAGAGATGCTATTCTAACCAAAGATGAAAAACAAAAAATATTTGATGCGACAAATAAAATTTCCGAGTCAAATATTTTTGTTGATGAGACGGGTGGTATTACAATTACCGAACTTACCGCAAGAGCCAAACAGCTTAAGGATTTGTATGATTGTGATTTGTTTGCGATAGATTATATTCAATTGATGAATATGGATAAAACATCTTTCAGATCATCCAGATCAAGAGTTGAAGAAGTTAGCACTATTTCAAGAGGATTAAAAGAGATGGCAAAAGAGCTTAATGTTCCGGTGATTGCAATCTCTCAATTATCAAGAGCGGTGGAGCAAAGACCGGGAGCGAGAAGACCGAGATTATCTGATTTGAGAGAATCGGGGGCTATTGAACAGGATGCTGACCTTGTTATGTTTGTTTACAGACCCGAGATCTATTATCCCGAAGAGGAGATTTTTCAGGGAGTTGCGGAGATTATTATTGCAAAGCACAGAAACGGACCTATAGGTTCGGAATTATTAACTTTTCTCGGAGCACTTACGAAATTCACTAATACGGCTCTTCCGAATAAAGATGAGATTTTGGAAGCTATTTCCCAATTAGGATAAATTATCCATCTAATAATTTCTTGAGTATTTTTTTAAATGATTTCTTAGTTGATTTATTATTAATCTCGGTGAAAACAGTAATAATCGTGATATTATCATGCCCCCCTTCTTGTAGTGCCAGGTTCAATAGGTATTTTGCGGATTTTTCAGGTGAATCTTGTTTTAATCCTTGTATGATAGGTTTTCTATCTACGAATCCGTGTAATCCGTCCGAGCATAAAAGAAATTTATCCCCTTTTTTTATTTCAAAAGGTCCGTTAATTTGAGGTTTTATCTCATTGTAAAGCATACCGAGAGATTGGGTTAAAAGATTCCTTTTCGGATGTGTCTTAGCTTCATCTTCGGAAATTATCTTATCTTTTAATAATTTTGCCACAAAAGAGTGATCTTCGCTTAATTGGATTAACTTGCTTTTTGAAAATCTATACAACCTGCTATCACCGATATGTCCAATATAAGCTTGATTATCCGTTATATACAGGATTGATAGAGTTGTTCCGAGCCCCCAATAATCATCATTATCTTTGCCCATCTTTAAAAGGGTCTCATTTATATTATTAAGAATACTTTCCAGCTTCTTGTTTATATTTGATCCTTTAATTTTTTTTAAATTCTCAGAGAGAATATTAATAGCTGTTTTGCTTGCAACTTCTCCGGCAAGATGTCCCCCCATTCCGTCAGCCACGGCAAATGCTAATTCATTATCCGATATTTTATTTATTAAAAAATCATCCTCATTATTTTTTCTGACTTTCCCCTTATCCGTTATTCCATAATAATAATATTTCATTATTTACATTATAAATAAAAAATAATAAAATATCAAGCTATTTGAAAATATTTTTTAGAGTTTCAGCGAGAATTTTAAGATCAAACGGCTTTTGCAAAGAACTTACGACAAAATCCTTATAATCATCTTCAATCTCAAGGTTGCTTGATAAACCGGAAGTTAGAATAACCGGTATTGTAAGTCCTTTGTTTTTCATTGTTTCAAGAAAAGCATCTCCCCTAATATCGGGAAGCGTATAATCCAGAATAATAGCATCTATATTTTCATTGTCAATTATTTTAAAAGAAGATACACCGTTTTCAGCGGTAATAACTTCGTAATCACCAAGATCACTCACGAATTCAAACAACATCTCTCTTATAAATTCTTCATCATCGATTATTAAGACTTTCTTCATTTTTATATCCCCTTAATAAAGTTAAAGATAAGTTGCGGATAAAATGAACTTACTATAATCATGATACCGCAAATAAATAGCAATAATTTACCTCCCATACCAAAAATAAGATCTCTATCTCCCTCTTTTATATACATAAATGATATTATCCTAAAATAATAAAACACGGATATCAATGTTCCGAGAACAGCTATCAATGAGATAAAAACAAAGCCTGATTTTATTAATCCCACAAAAAGATAAAATTTTGCAAAAAATCCTATGGTCGGGGGAAACCCAGCAAGGGATAAAAGAGCCAAGGATAATACAAATGATTCCAACGGCTTTTTTGAAGATAGACCTGAAATATCATTAATATTAACCGTATCTTTGCCATCTTTAATGAGATAATTAAGAAATGTGAAAACTGTCAAGTTAAGAAAAAGATATATTATTCCGTAAAATAAAAGATATTTTTTTGCAAACTCATAGTTTAACATAAAACCCATAGCCATATATCCCGAATGGGCGATTGCGGAGTATGCCATTAATCTTTTTAAATTTTTCTGTTTTAAAGCTGTTATATTTCCCCAAATGATTGTAATAGCGGAAATAATCCAAATTATATCTTGAAGTGGTTCTCCTGATAATTGCTTTAAACTTATTATTCTTAACATCGCAAATATTATTGCAAGTTTTGGAGCTACGGAAAAATAACCTGCAATAGGTGTTGTTGTTCCTTCGTAAACATCGGGTGTCCATGTATGAAAAGGGGACAGAGAGAATTTAAAAAAAAGATTCATAAGGAAAAGTAATAATCCTCCCAAGATAAGATTGTTTAAATGACTGTTTTTAAGAATGATTCTTAAATCAAGTGTTCCCGAGCCTCCGTATAAAAAACTCAATCCGAGAAGTCCGAAAGATGATGAGATTATTCCGAGATAAAAATATTTGAAGACAGCTTCGGAAGAGAGCCTGTCTTTTGCTATCCCTGTTAGTATATAGCTTGAAAATGAGAATATTTCAAGAGATAAAAACAACACCAGAATATTATATGAAGAAACAAATCCTATCAATCCCGCTTGAGCAAGAAAAAGCAAAGCGTAATATTCATTATAAATAACTTTTCTCTCTTTATTGTATGAAAAGCCGAGGATTATTATTGTAAAACTTATCAATGCTATAAGGAAAACGAAAAGATATGATAAATTATCAAAAATAATCTGCCCTTTAAAACCTATTGTTGTTATCCCCCTGTAAAAAACTGCCGGAACTATGGTTAAAGCGGCAAAAAACAGAGAAAAACCTTTGATGATTTTATGAGGCTTGCTCAGAAAAAGATCAAACATAATAATTGTGAAAGCGGCAATGAAAGAGATTAGAATAGGCAGGATTGCAACATATGTATCATTCACTATCTATCTCCTTTTATAGTCATGATATATTTCTGAATTGAAACCGGAACAGTTATTTTATTTGTAAAAGTTGAAGGATACACTCCCATCCATATTATCAAAATTATAATAGGTATCAAAACAAGAATCTCTCTGATATTCAAATCAACCAATTTTTCTTTTATAGTCTGTTTAACGGGTCCTTGCATAACTCTTCGATACATCCATAAAAGATAAGCAGCTCCTATTATTATTCCCGTTCCCGCGAAAACGGCAAGAATCTTTTTAAATTCAAAAGTTCCCCACAGTATCATAAACTCACCGATAAAACCGTTTAATCCGGGAAGTCCTGCAGACGAAAACATCACTAACATGAAAAAAGCCGAATAAATCGGCATTAATTTTGCGACTCCTCCGTAATCCGCAATTTGCCTCGTATGGGTTCTTTCATATAAAATTCCCACCAATAGGAATAAGGCTCCTGTTGATAATCCGTGATTTAGCATCTGATATATGGCTCCCGTAAATCCCTCTTTATTAAGCACAAGAAAACCGAGCATTATAATTCCCATATGGGAAACACTTGAATAAGCGACCAGCCTTTTCATATCTTTTTGGGCAAGAGCCATAAATCCTCCGTAGATTATTCCTATTATTGAAAGAATTATAAGAAGTTCCCTGTATTGAAGAAGAATGTAGGGGAAAAGGGGGAGGGCGAATCTTATGAATCCGTAAACCCCCATTTTAAGTAATACTCCCGCAAGTATTATTGAACCTGCGGTAGGTGCTTCGGTGTGTGCATCCGAAAGCCAAGTATGAAAAGGAAACAGAGGAATCTTAATCATAAATGCAAGTGCAAAAGCAAGGAAAAGCCAGCCCTGGATATGGTCCGGTAAAGGACCTTTTGAAAGCCAATCCGTTAATTCAAAACTGACTCCTCCCGCTGATTTAAAATAAAATATTATGGCAAGAAGCATTAAAAGACTTCCGGCCATTGTATATAAAACAAATTTAAAACTTGCATATATCCTGTTTTTACTCCCCCAAATCCCTATTATAAAATACATGGGTATAAGCATAATCTCCCAAAAGATATAGAATAAGAGAAGATTAAGTGAGACAAAAACACCTATTATCCCCCCTTCGAGAAGAAACATGGATATTGCAAAACCCTTTTGTTTTTTCGTTATTGATTTAAAAGATGCAAAAAAAGCGATGGGGAATAGGAAAGTTGTTAATAGTATCAATAACAAACTTACCCCGTCTATCCCAATGTGGAAATTTATCCCGGGATTAAGCCATTTTTTATTTATAACAAATTGAAAACCTCTGTTTGTTTCATCAAAATTAAAAAACAGATATAGTGATAAAATAAAATGGATTACTGATAGAAAGGCTGATACAGGCATGATAATTCTTGATTTTTCCTTTGGTATTAATAAAATAATCAAAGCAAATATGAAAGGTCCGAATAATATATATTCAAGCATCTGCATCTATAACCCCAAAACAAAAATTGTCAGAATCAAAATAGCACCTGTAATAATATGATATATATAATCTTTTAGAAAACCTGATTGAAAATAGGATAGAAGGTTTCCCGAATATAGAGAAAATTTCCCGGAGCCATTTACTATTCCGTCTATTACAGCAATATCAAACCATTGATATATCCCTTCCGAACCATAAACAACAGGGTTGATAAAAACAAATTCATATATCTCGTCAATATAATATTTATCATATGATAATTTGTGGAAAAATTTGAATTTATTAGATAGTTTATCGGGTAATCCCGTGTTTTTCACATACAGATACCATGCGATAAAAATCCCTAAGATAGCAATGAAAGAGGATAAAAGTGTGAGATTGATTTCCGTGGTATGAGTGAACAATATCTCCTTTTTAAAAACAATGATTTTGTCCATATATGATTTCCATAAGCTATGTTTAGAAATAAATTCGGGTAGAGATATATAACCTCCTATAGTGGATAGGACCGCAAGAATAATCAGAGGGATAGTCATTGTTTTCGGAGATTCGTGTATATGATATTGCACCTCTTTATCCATTCGCGGCTCTCCGTAAAAGGTCATAAATATCAACCTGAAAATATATAGAGCTGTCAAAAGAGCTGTCATAATCCCGATTATCCATAAAATACGGTGATTCATGAAATATGAGTTTGCCAAAATCTCATCTTTGCTGAAAAAACCGGCAAAACCGGGAACTCCCGATATGGCTAATCCCGCGATTAAGAAAGTATAAAATGTTGTGGGCATATATTTTTTTAATCCCCCCATTTTCCTCATATCCTGAATACCACCCATGGCATGGATAACGCTTCCCGCTCCGAGAAAAAGGAGAGCTTTAAAAAACGCATGCATTATAAGATGGAAAATAGCGGCTCCGTATGCACCTATCCCCGCGGCAAACACCATATATCCTATTTGACTTATCGTTGAATAAGCTAAAACTTTTTTTATATCCGTTTGGGTTAGTGCTATGGTTGCGGCATAAAAAGCAGTCCAAACACCGACAACAGCTACCACCATGGATGCGGTCGGGGTTAAGGAATATATTCCGTTTAGTCTGACAATCATATAAACACCGGCTGTTACCATTGTTGCTGCATGAATCAGAGCACTGACGGGAGTGGGACCTTCCATTGCATCGGGAAGCCAGACATAGAGCGGAATTTGAGCTGATTTTCCGGTTGCGCCCGCAAACAAAAGCAAACCTATTATTGTTGCTGTTGCAACAGGCATTAAGCCGGAAGACACAAAACTATTTATTTTTATAAAATCCGCTGAACGGACAACATATAAAATCCAAAATATACCTATTAAAAAGCCCAAATCACCTATACGATTTACTATAAAAGCTTTCATTCCCGCTTTTGCTGCCGATTCTTTTTCAAACCAAAAACCTATTAGAAGATATGAACATAAACCCACACCTTCCCATCCGACGAACATCATAATTATATTTGAAGATAAAACAAGGACAAGCATAAAAAATGTAAAAAGATTCATATATGCAAAAAATCTCGGATATGATTTATCCTCCGCCATATATCCTATGGAATAAACATGTATTAGAAAACTAACCCCTGTTACCATTAAAACCATTGCCGCCGAAAGATGATCCCATTTAAGGGCGAATTCAATATTTATATTTCCTATACTTATCCATCTGTATATATGATAGATTATATTATCTCCCGCTTTGTCAAAATTCATTATACCTATGATAAACGGGATAAGAATGGAGATGGGGGAAAATAGTGAAACTATTTTTTTATTAAGATATCTTCCGAATAAGATAAGAATCAAAGAGCTTAAAACGGGAAAAAGCAATATGAATATCATCTTTTAAGCTCCTTTAAATCTTCTATTGATTTTATCTTATGTTTTCTGTATAAAAGAACTGCTATTGAAAGCCCTACGGCAATCTCGATTGCGGCAACAGTAAGTGTGAATATAACGAATATCTGGCCGATTGCATTTGAATGAAGTTTTGAAAAAGCTATGAAAAGAAGGTTAACCGAATTTAAAGTGAATTCAGCACCTATCAGAATCATAATCAGGGTTCTTTTTGAGATTATTATTGCAATCCCTATTATGAAAGAGAATAAAGCTATGAGGATACTTCCGTAAACAATAATCATCCCTCTTTTCCTCTCTTTGCAAATATAAATATTCCGATAACTCCGACAAGAATGAGTATTGAGATAAGCTCAAACGGATATATGAAATCTTTGAAAAATAACATGGATAACTCTTTTGTTTTTACTGTTTGACCTAATTTATCGGGAAAACCCACATCAATTTTTAAAGCGACAAAATCAAGAATAAGAACGGATAATAAAACAGCACCTGTCCACCATTTTTTCAGAGAGGTGAAAGAGTTTTTTTCTATCTCATAAAACATAATTACCATAATAATAAGGACAACGCCCGCCCCCGCATACACCAAAATCTGAAGTGTTGCAATAAAGGGAGCTCCGAGCATGCCGTATATACCGGCCATTGAGAGGAGAGCGATTATAAGGTAAAAAGCATTATAAACCGGTTTTTTTTCAACAATAATCATAATTCCGGTTGTAAGAATTATTAACCCAAGAAATGCAAAAATTAAAATTTCCAACATCTTTTTTATTCTATTTTATTGTTTAATATTTGTCAACTAATTTTAAAAAAATAATTTTATTCGGATAATGATTAATTATTTTGATATTGTGCGGACAAACAATTAATCGGTTAAAAAAAAGAGTTTACCTATTATGTATCGTAAGATAAAAAAGGTAAAAGCAAGTATCAGGGGGATATAAAATTTATCATAATATTTTGTTCTGATTGTTATTTTAAATCTGTTTTTTTCAAGATTATTTATATCCTTAAAAATCTTCTCCATCTTTTTATTGTCGGTCGCTCTGAAATATTGTCCCCCTGTTGTTTTAGCAATTGATTTTAGTATATCTTCGTTAAAATCAACTCTTATTCTCATATAGCGAATGCCGAAAGGTGTTTTCATGGGGTAGGGGGCTTCATTCAGGGAGCCTATCCCTATGGTATAAATTTTAATATTAAACTCTTTTGCTATTCTTGCAGCTTCCTCGGGTGAAATATCCCCCATATTATTATTTCCATCGGTCAGCAGAATTATTATTTTGGTTTTTGCTTTACTCTCTTTTAAGGATGATATAGCCGATATAAGCCCCATTCCTATCGCTGTTCCGTCTTTTAAAACACCCATTTTAAGATTTGAAAGAGTATCTATTATCATTTGATGGTTTATGGTTATCGGAATCAGTGTGTTCGCTTCTCCCGCAAATATTGTCAAGCCCAGCATATCATTACCCCTTTTTGAGACAAAATCTCTGATAACCTTTTTAGCAACTTTGAATCTTGAAGGTTTAAGATCGGCGGCAAGCATACTTGAGGAATTATCAAGAACAATCATAATTGCATACCCTCTGAAAGATTGTTTTACCTCTTTTACCCCGAATTGAGGCCTCATTAATGCCATGATTAACAGTAAAAAACCCAAAATCTCGAGAATATATAAAAAATTATAATTTAATTTGCTGTTTTTAAATTTAATATGTTTTATGGAGGAAAACAATAAAAATCTTTCTGTTATCTTGTGTTTGAATTTAAAATAATAGAGAGTTATTATCGGAATAATTAATAATATTGAATAGGGGTATAAAAATCTCATTTACCTATTTTACCATATTTGAAAAAAAGTTAACAAACTTTTACTACTTTCTCCTGAAAAAGAATTAGAATCGTAAAATCAATTTTAAACCGAACAGTTTTTTTAATATTAACATTCAAACAAACAAAGGGTAAGATAACCACAGTGAATCAAAAAGGAATAACCGAAAAAACTTGACATTATATTATAATATTATTATATATAAATAATAATGCGGAGAAAAACAGTGAATTCGGGTGATTCTATTTTAAAAGAGATAAAAACATATGTTAACAAAGAGTCTATAGATTATTTAAGCGCATTACAATATATTCTCAGAATAAGGTTTCTCGCCCATGAAAATTCTGAATTAATGATACGGAAGACAGGGGATACCTTAGAAGCAAAAGCTGAGCTTGAAGAATGGATGTTTGAGGAGCTGAAGATTGAAAATTTATAAGACCCCTAAATTCAAAAGATTAAGAAAAAAAGAAAAAAATGAAAAATAAAATGGTAAATAAGAGCTTTTTAACTCTTCTGACAATTTATCTGTTAATCATGGTTTTATTCGGTTTTCAGGAAAAAGATAATTTTAAATTAGCTTATAGTATGGGTAAAATAATAGGAATTAATGAGCCAAAAACAAAGGCGGCGGAAAATTATATATTTTATAATATAGGAAGTGTGGATTGTGATAAAAATGGAAATATATATGTGCTTGATAGATTGGGTTATTGCGTTAAAGTTTTTGATAAATATGGGAAGTTTGTAAAAAAACTTTTCAAAAAAGGGAAAGGGCCTAATGAAATTTCAGCTCCTCAGGAAATTAAAATAAATAAATTCAATAACAACATTTATATACTACAGGATTATGGATTTACGATTAAAGAATTTGATAGAAACGGAAATTTCATAAAAATTTTCAATCTTCCCGAACAATTTTTTAGCCCGTTTGATTTTATTACGGAAAATAAGATTATTTATATCCCCACTATCTCAAAAACTAAGAAAAAATATTACCTAAATATTGTTAATTTAAAAACTCTTAAAATGGAAAAGAAGCTGATTCGCATTGCTTATCATCCGTTTCTAAACGATGGACAATTTTTTGTTCTTAATAAAGATTTAATATGGAGTGTTCCTCGAAATACAAATAATGTTATTGCTTATAATTATATTACGGGAAAACAAGTAGAAAGAATTAAAATAAAAGGTAAATTTAAAAAAAATGAAACAACAAAATTATTAAACGGAAGAGCTATTGTACCTTTTATTTATAATTCCGCTATTCCCTTTTTTATAAAAGATAATTTATACCTTCTATTAACAATAAGGAGATATAAAGATAAAACTATTAAAAGTTTAAAAAATCCTCTTTCAATAAAAAATTATATTTACATAAAGAGAGAGGGGGTATTTGTAAAAAAAACATATTTAAAAAATTGTGATTTCGGAGAGATAAAATATATTTTAGGAGATAAATTAATATTTGGATTCAGAGATCCTTATCCTCACTTGAAAATAGTTATGATAAAAAAAAGCTTCAATAAATAAAGAGATGTTTAAAAATAATAAAGAGGTATTAGCTTGTTTTAGTCTTGTCCTGAAATAGTTAGAATACTCAATTTTATTTTTTCTCCAACTCAGAAATTTCCAGATGTCAATGATATGATATTAATTATTTAAATATCTTTCTGATTATCCTCAAGTTTGAATTTTTTTATACTCTCTTTCATCTTTTCCGCTAACTCTTTTAGCATTGCTGATGATGTTGATATATTGTTAATGGAGGTATTTGTTTGGGATGTTGCTTCCGCTATCTGTTGAATGTTGAGATTAACTTCATTTACGGTTTTATTAACCTCTTCTATCGAATTTGCCACTATATTCATTAAGTCAACTATTCCCGAGCTTGATGATTCAACCTCCCTTAAAGCTTCTATACTTTTACCTCCCAAATCTTTTCCTTTTTCAACCTCTGCTATCGCTTCTTTCATAGCGCCTTCGGCTTCATTCGATTCCCCTTGCAACCTTTCTATGATTATTGCAATCTCTTTTGTTGATTTAGCTGTTCTCTCCGCTAACTTTCTGACCTCATCCGCTACAACAGCAAAACCTTTTCCCGCTTCTCCGGCTCTTGCGGCTTCGATGGAAGCATTTAGAGCCAATAGATTTGTTTGATCAGCTATATCATTAATAACAGTAATGATTTCGGATATTGAGATAGTTGACTCTCTTAGTCTCCCTATAATCGAAGATAAAGCTTCTGTTTTATCTGCAATTTTCTGAATTATATTTATTGTGGTTCCTATTGTTTCCGCACTGTTCTTCGTAAGTTCAGATGATTTTATCGCTTTTTCTTGAGTTCCTTTAATATTTTCACCTATTTCAAAGAATGTTGCGGTGAACTCTTCAACGGCTGATGCTACTGAAGCCGCTTGAGCTGTTTGTTTTTCGGAAACAATGGTCATTGTCTCCGTTGAGTCAGCTATCTCTTCTGATACAGAACTAATATTTATCGCATTATTTTTTGTTTCCTTTATTAGGTTTGACAAATTATTCATAAACTTATTAAAATGTTTAATAACTGTTCCTATCTCATCCTGCGAATCATCCTTTATCCTAACGGTCAGATCACCGGAAGATGCTTTCACAAAAACATCTTTAAGAATCAGGAATCTGCCGAGACTCTTGTTCAAGACAAAAATTAAAAGGGTGGTGATTAATCCTATGAAAAACATTGTCATAATAATTATTTTCATATTTGTTTTTTCAAAGTTCTTAAACATAGCGGTATTATCTCTCGCATATACCAGAACGCCGAGAGGTTTACCGGAAAAATCTTTTATTATATTAAATGCGAAAGAATAATATCTCCTTAAAATCTTAAATTTTTCATTCATCGCTTTTTGAAGATCCTGTTTTTTTATGTATTTTTTTATTTTATTATAATCCATCCCTGATTTCCCGATTAATACAAAATCCCCTTTTTTATCTCCCTTGAAATCGGAAAATATCTTAATCCCTTTAACACTCTTTTTATCAAGGAAAAAATATACCCCCTCTTTTGCCAAAAGGCATGATTGTTTGATTAATTCTTTAAAAGGGAAAAGAACTTCGACAGAGCCTATGTATCGGTTGTTTTGGAAAATGGGAGATAATCCTCTCATAACCAGACCTCCTCTTCCTAACTCTATTCCTATCATTGGTTTGTGAGTTTCACTTATCTTTAGAATAGTGAATCTGAAGCTTGAAAGATCATCCCCTCCGTCACCTTGCCCCGGTTTTTTCCAGAGTCTTAAAAAACTTTTTGCGGGAGGTTTATGAAAGTGGACTTTTATTGTTGTTAAATTTAAGTCTTTGGTTATTTTTTTTACTATAGGAGTTGCTTTACTTCTTAAAAAAGCTCTTCCCTGCTTTTCATCTGAAAATTTGTATGCTTGCGCAACAAAATCAAGGCTTGAAAAACCTGAAGACAGAAGCAGAGCTTTATTGGAAATCCTTTTCGTATTGGTTATAATTTCCCCTATTCTTTGAGAAGCGGAAGAATTTATCTCTTCCGTAAGAATCTTTTTTTGGTTTGAATAGAAGAATAATAATCCTGATACTCCCAAGATAAAAATAAGTGAAATAACCGGAATAATAAGTTTATACTTGATTGATAAATCTTTGTATTTTCCCATATTTTCCTCCTCCTCTCAATTAAATTAATCCCTTGTATTTTATTATGCCCAAAAAAATACAAAAAATCAAATAGTTTTAATTTTTTTTTGCATTATGATAAAAATAAATTATTAAGTTAAAGATTTTACAATCTGTTTTTTTTCTGTTATTCTTATTAATTAAAGCAGGGGAGGTGGCTATGATGAAGAAAAGGCTTATTATTTACGGAGCGGTTTTAATAATCTTATTGCTCGGTGCTTTTCTTTATTATGCTTTTGAAACTTATCATTCAAGTTCAACAAAAGTTAAACCTATATCATTAAAATCAAAAATAAGATTGATAGATTCGGAGAAAAATGAAGAAAGAAGCCTCAAAATATATTTTGCCCTTTCAGGAGATCCCACAAATTCAAAATCACCGATTTATATTGGCTTTTCAATACCTATAAATAAAAAAATAAAAAAAAGAACTTTTGTAGAAAAAAAAATAGTTAATATCAAACCTTCGATAAAGGGCTCTCTTTATTGGGAAGATTCTAATAGACTTGTGTTTTATCCTAAGGAGAAATATAAACCTAATACCACATATAAAGTATCTCTTGTTGAGGATATTCTTCCTAATAAAAAGATAAAGGGGAAAAAAGAATTCCTGTTTTCAACTCAGCCTTTTAAGGTAATCGGTTTATCTGTGATTTCAAGAGATTATGTTAATAGGACAGCTAAAATCGAGGTATCTTTTAATTATCCTGTTAATAAGGAAATTCTTAAAAAACATATCGCATTTTTGGATAATATAACCGGAAAGAGTATTAAGTTCGAGGTATCATCAAATAAAGATGAAGTCATATATAATATTCTTCTTTCGGATGTGCCTTCATATATCATGAAAGCAAAATCAAGATTATTGATTAAAATTGATTCCGGATTAACGATTAAAGGAACTAATATAAAATTAGGTAAAGAATACTCCACCAGAATAAGAATTCCGGTTCCCGAACCTTTTTATTTGGATAAATATAAATTCTCCGAAAACAATCAAAAAATTTCATTAATCCTGAAGTTTACCGCTGAAGTTAATAAAACTATTTTCAGTTCATATTTTTCAATGAAACCTTATCTTAATTATTCGGTGAAAAAAGCGGGAAAATATATTTTTATAAGCGCTGATTTTAAGTCCGGTAAAGAATATACTTTTAAAATTAAAAAGGGGCTGAAATCCGTTGATAGTAAAGAATTAAAAAATGATGAAGAATTTCATTTGACTGTTCCCGATCTTTCCCCTCAGCTTCAATTTTTATATAAAGGAACATATCTTCCCAAAACCGAGCACCCTACGATAAAAATCAGGAGCACAAATATTACAGGGGCAAGTTTGGAGATAAGAAAAATATATCCGAATAATCTTGCCTTTTGGTATGGAAAATATTTTGCGGATAATGATAATGATACTTCAAAAGCGGATAAATATATATCCTCGATTGTTTACAATGGTATTATATCTCTTTCCGATAAAAAGAATAAAACCATTATTACTGATTTGGATTTAAGTAAATATATAAAAAAAGAGGATAAAGGGGTTTTTGAAATAAAGATATACTCTATCAATGATGATTATAAATCCGATTATTTATGGATAAATTTGACAAATTTGGGGGTGGTTTATAAAAAAGGGGTGAACAAATTAAAAATATGGGCATTCGGTTTGAAAGATCTTTCCCCTGTATCCGGTGTGAAAATATCTTTTCTTAGACTAAATAATCAGATAACAGATAGCTTTTTTACCGATGGTGATGGCGTGGTGGAAATTAATGATTATGATAAAATAAAATCAAAGGGTGAGATAATATTATTAATAGCGGAAAAAGGGGATGATTTCACCTATATAGATACAAATTATTCAAAAATCGATGTTTCCGATTTTGATACGGGTGGTGATTCGTATGATCCGCAATCGGGATATCAGGCTTATGTTTATTCTGAAAGGGAGCTTTATCGTCCCGGGGAAAAAGTTAATATAGCGGCAATTGTAAGAGATAAAGCTCTGAATCTTCCTGAAAAAATGACATTTAATCTCAAAATTTTCAAGCCTAACGGAAAGCTCAGAATAGTGGAAAAAGGAAAACCCGATTTAAACGGGATGTTATCATGGAAAATAAAATTCTCTGATTCGGATAGAACGGGAACATATCCCGTGAAATTGTTTCTCGGAAAACGGATAATAGGTGAAACTAATATAAAATTGGAGGAGTTTGTTCCCGAGAGAATAAAACTTATAGCGAAATTAAACAAAAAAGAGTTTTACACTCATGATATTCCGAAGGTTAAATTAAAGGCAAATTATCTTTTCGGTCCCCCTCTTACCAATGGAAAGTATGTAATAACCGCATTTATTAGCCCTGTGATTACAAATTTTAAGGGGTATGAAAAATATGTTTTCGGGCAAGAGGTTAATGATTATAAGATGTTTAAAATCAACGAACTTTCGGGTAAACTTAATGAAAATGGGATGAAAGATTTGATGTTACGAATCCCTTCCGGAAAATATGCGGGGAAAATGAAGTTAACAATTGATGCCGAAGTATTTGAAGGTGATAGTGGAAAAAGTGTTAATGATATATTGACGGGCATTTATTCCCCTTATAAAGTATATATAGGGTTAAAAAGAATATCGGGATATTTGAAGGAGAATGAAAGCATTGTGATAGAGGGGGTTGTTTTAAGTGATAAAGGCGAACTTTTAAAAAACAAGAGAACATTAAATTTCAAGATACTTAAAAGAGATTATGGTTGGGTTTATTATGATGACGATGATTATAATTATCATTATAAAAGGGTGGAATATGAGGAACTGGTGGACAATGGTAAAATTATCGTTAATAATGGTAAATTCACTATCCCTTTTACACCCGAATACGGAACCTATAGAATAAATGTCTCCGATTTGAAAAATGTTAGTTCCACCGATATTATTCTTTCAACATATTGGTGGGAGGAAGGCTCGGGAGAAAAGAGAAAAAGGGAGGCGGAAAGAATTAATATTTTCATTGATAGAACATCGGTCCGAATCGGAGATGAAATTAAAATAGGTTTTGTTTCCCCTTATGATGGCAAGCTTATTTTAAGCGTTGAAGGAAAAGAGCTTTTATATTCAAAAATTTCCGATATAAAGAGAGGAGAGCAAAATATCTCTTTAAAGATAAGGGAAAACATGGATTTCCCTAATATATATGTATCTGTTTTGATAATAAAGAAGATGACTGATAGAGACCCTTTCCCTTCAAGAGCATACGGGACTGTTCCGCTTAAAATCATTCCCGAAAAAAATATTCTGAAGATAGACATAACCACACCTAAGGTTTTAAGGCCGAAACATATCTTACCCGTTAAAATCAAAGCTATAGGTGAAAGTAAAGCCGAGGTAACCATAGCGGCGGTTGATGAAGGGATTCTTCAGATCACGGATTATAAAACACCTAACCCTCTCGAATATTTTTTTCGAAAAAGAAGACTTGGTATATCCACTTTTGATGTTTTCGGTTTATTATTACCCGATTTTTCCAAACAAGTGAGAAATGGAGCCGGTTATGAGGAAAAGACAACGGATTTGAAGAAAGGTAAGAAAATGTCTAACCTTAAAAGGGTTAAACCGGTGTCTCTTTGGTCGGGTATCGTTAAATTGGATGAGAATGGAGAAGGAAAGGTATTTTTTAAAATTCCTAATTATCAGGGGCAATTGAGAATCATGGCTGTGGGGGTGGCCGGAAAAAAATTCGGAAATTGTGAAAAGAAAGTTTATATAAGAGACAGATATACGATAGAAGCGACTTTACCGAGATTTTTCATAAAAGGGGATAAGGCTATTATTCCTGTTGATATTTTTAATAATACCAAATATACGAAATCTTTGGAATTAAAAACTGATTTCAAAAATATTATCTTGGAATCAGAGTTACCAGATAAAATAAAAATCAAGGGAAATAACTCCAAACACTTTGAAATTAGAATCCGCATTCCGAATAAAAGTATGAATTATTCCGTTTTTAAGTTTATGGTAACCGATGGTAAAAGAAAAGTATATAATAAAATTGATATTCCTGTTAAAGATATTATGGATAAAGAGGAGGAAACTTTTGATATAAAAGTTGAAAAAGGTGAGCATGTGATTCCCGTAAACATTAATAAATGGAAGGAGGATACGGATTTGACCTTTTCAATGTCCTATTTCAAATATATAAAGGAATTGGGACATATGAGTTATCTCATTCATTATCCCTACGGTTGTATCGAACAAACAGTATCATCGGTTTTTCCCATTATTTATATAAAAGATATATTAAAAATTGTAAATCCTAAGGCTCTTAAGGGTAAAAACATATACAGATATGTTTATGCCGGAATAAACAGGGTGATGTCAATGCAGACTGTTTCCGGTGGATTCGGTTTTTGGCCGGGTTCAACATCTCCTGTCGTTTGGGGTTCAACATATGCACTTCACTTTTTATACGAAGCAAAGGTAAACGGGTATGATGTTCCCAATTTTGTAATAAATAATTGTGTTTTGTATTTACAAAAGAATATTATTAATAGTTCATCCGCCGAATCATTCGAATACAATAGATCCGCTTATATAATTTATGTTCTGACAAAGTTAAAAGAGTATGATAAGAGAGAACTTAATTCCTATTATGATAATTATTATAATAAGATGAGTTCGGAAGGTAAAGCTCTTCTCGGTGCTTCTTTTATTAATGTCGGAATGCGCGATAAAGGGTTAAAAATATTAAAGGAAAACCTCGGATTAGACAGGGAAAGTTCCGATTATGGATCTGTTTTAAGAAGCTATGCTTTAAGATTGTATCTTAATGCCGAGGCAAATTCTCCCGAAAGATATAAATTGTCCGAAAAGGTGGCAAAATTTTTAGGCTTGGGCTATGATACCTATTATTATAATACACAGGAGATAGTGTGGTCTGTTTTAGGATTCGGAACTTTGCTAAGAAAAGAAAAGCAGGAAAAATTATCCGTTGATTTTTATGTTGACGGAAAATTAACGAGAAAATTCAGAAAGAAGAATGATTCCCTATTGATAAAAAATTATAATGGGGAAAAATTGAAAGTTGTAAATCACGGAGCCACCCTTTTTATGGCTGTTAAAATCTCGGGAAGAAAGAAGAACCGTTTTTATAAAGATATATCGAACGGGATGACTATTAAAAGGAAATACTATACTATGGATGGAAAACCTTTAAAAACAGTGAACAATTATTATTCGACAAAATTAGCTTCTCTGATTATAGTAAAGTTAACAATAAAAGCGACAGGGTATGAAAATCTTTATAATCTTGCTATTGTTGATAGAATCCCAGCCGGGTTCAGTATTGAGAATCCGAGAATAGGGATGGAACATCCTGTGAATTGGCTTGATAAACCCTCTTTTGTTCCCGATTATATTGATATAAGGGATGATAAATTGATGATTTTCGGTAATTTAAGTTATTATAAAGGGAAAGCATTCTTTTATTATGTTATAAGAGCTGTAAACAAGGGGGAATACTTACTCCCTCCCGTAAAGGGGGAGATGATGTATAAACCCAAAATAAGATGTATTACGGATAAGAAAAAAATCATTATAGAATAATTAAATTGATTGTTAGATTTAAAAAGATATTTTATTTTTTATTATTGTTAGTCATAATTATTTTTGGTTTGGATAAAATTTTTCCTCTACCCGAAGATAAATTATTCCCTGATACCTCAACAATAATATATTTTCAAAATGGAGAACCCGCCCGATTATTCCTAACCGAAGATGATAAGATAAGATTATTTACGAGTTATGATAATATTCCTGAAAAAATCATCAAAACTTTCATACTTTCCGAAGACAGATATTTTTTTTATCATTTCGGGATTAATCCAGTATCAATTATGAGAGCATTGATAGGGAATATAAGGGCGGGCAAAATCAAATCGGGTGGTTCCACGATAACCATGCAGATAGCAAGGATGATGGAGCCTAAAAAAAGAGATATCATATCAAAAATTATTGAATCATTAAGAGCAATTCAGTTGGAACTTCATTATTCCAAAAGAAAACTTCTCGAAATTTATCTTAATATTTCCCCTTACGGTTCAAATATAGAGGGAGTGGGAGCTGCTTCATATCTCTATTTTAATAAACCTTTAACAGCTCTTAATATCCAAGAGACAGCTCTTTTAACGATAATTCCCAAAAATCCGAATATGCTAAACCCGAATAAAGGGGTTAAACAAAAGATATTTTCATACTATAATAAATTACTTTTAAAATTAAAAAACAAAAAAATAATAAATTATGATGATTATAAGAGATGGTCGGATTTGGAAACTCTTCCGAAAAGATATCTCCTTCCTTTTAAAATCCCCCATCTTGCAATTTGGCTTAAAAAAAGATATCCGAACAAAAAAAGAATTTATACTACAATAGAGCCGGATATTCAAAACTCGGTGAAAAAGATAATGGAATCCCATTATAAAAGTATTAAAAAGTTTGACATTCATAATATTTCTGTTATTGTAATTAATAATAAAACAAAGTCTATCATAAGTATAATCGGTTCACAGGGTTTTTTTGATGAAGAAGGGGGGCAAATAAAAGGGTTTTTGGCACTAAGGTCCCCGGGGTCAACATTAAAACCGTTTCTTTATGCTTTGGCTATTGAAAAAGGGGTTATAAACACCGAGACTTTGCTAAAAGATATCCCAATAGAATTTAAAGCGTATGCTCCGAAAAATTATATGGATATTTACAGAGGTTTGGTCCCTGTTAAAGTTGCTCTTGCTCAATCATTAAATGTTCCCGCTGTAAATCTTTTAAAACGAATCGGTTTGAATGAATTTTACGACTTATTAAAAGAGTTGGAGTTTTATTCTTTAAAAGATAAGAAAAATTACGGATTATCCATTGTTCTGGGTGGATGCGGAGTAAATTTGTTGGAATTAACAAAGGCATATACCGTATTTCCCCATATGGGAAAACTCTATGATACGAAAATTATTAAAGATAAAAGAGAATCAAGACCAGTCCGGATTTATTCGGACGGAACAGCTTATTTGATTTCCGAAATATTAAGAGACCACAGAAGACCTGATTTTCCCGAAAATTGGGAATATTTTGAAAAATTGCCTTTGATTGCTTGGAAAACGGGAACTTCTTACGGCCATTTTGATGCATGGAGTATAGGGTATAATCCTAAATATACAGTAGGTGTATGGGTGGGTAATTTTAATAATCAAAATTCATCGGATATTGTGGGCTCAAAAGTTGCAACTCCCTTGCTTTTTAAGATATTTGATCAATTGATGTCAGGAGAAACAGCCGAATATTGGTTTAAAAAACCGAATGATTTGATAAAAACCGAAGTATGTGATTTCTCGGGTATGGTTCCCGTCAATGGTCGGGAGAGAACAAAGTTGGTTTATGTTCTTAAAAATAGTGTTCCGAATGATAAATGTGTTTTTCATAAAAAATATTTTATAGATAAAAAAACAGGTAAAATAGTGTGTCCGAAAATTATGAAAGAAAATCGGAAATATGATGAAAAAATTTTCAGAGTTTATCCTCCCGATATAGCATTATGGTATAAAAAACGGGGGGTTTTATTACAAAAACTTCCGAAAATTGATGAAAGGTGTATTAACTCGGAGAATAATGAACCTCCTAAGATAATTTTCCCTGATAATAATCAATCTTTTACTTTTCCCGGCAATTTGAATAAAAAAAATCGTAAAATTCCCCTGAAATCGGATAGAGTTGTTTATTGGTTTATTGATAATAAACTCATAGGTATTGGTTTTAAACTATTTTATACAGCTACTGCCGGAAAGCATATTATTGAGGTGATTGATGAAAACGGTGTTCAGGGTGAGAATATTATGATTAAGGTTAAGATTTTATAATAAATTATCCGACCTTTTGTTTTCTTATTTCCGTTAATATATCTTCCATGATTTCAGAGGCTTTTCCTTGTAAAAATAGATCTGTTATTGAATCAGTATATTTTGATTTTTCTATATTAATCTCTATGATTTTCGCTCCATTATTTTTTGCAATAAAAGGTATTTGGGAAGCGGGCATTATCTCCCCTGTTGTTCCTATTATAAGATAGAGATCCGCTTTTTCCGATTCTTTGATTGATCTATCATAAACCTCCGGTTTTATCGGCTCGGAGAAAAAAATAAAATCGGGTTTTAAAACTCCTTTACATCTGTCGCATCGCGGAGGGAGGGGATTTAAAAGTTCCTCTTTGAAATTAAATATTTTACCGCACTTAGAGCATACCAGGGTTCTTGAATTGCCGTGAAACTCGATTACTGTTTTATTTCCCCCTTTTTGATGAAGATTGTCTATGTTTTGGGTTATTATTGATTTAAGGTATCCTTCGGATTCAAGGCGTGCAAGCGCATAATGAGCGGGATTCGGATTACTCTTCCCGAAAAAATCATAAAAAATCTCTTTTATTTTCAACCATGATTCTTTCGGATTATTGTGAAAATAGAAAAGATCCAAAAATATAGGGTTATACTTTGACCATAAACCATTCTCTCCTCTGAAAGGGGGGATTCCGCTTTCAACCGATATTCCCGCACCTGTAAAAGTGACAAAGTATTCACTTGTTTTTATCCATTCTGCCGCTTTTACAATATTATTATTCATTTTCATTAGCCTTGATCGTAAAATAATTTTTCAGTGTATTTATCTCTCTTGAAAAAATTCTTAATTTATAGTCGGATGGTTTATAAATATTTTTAAATACTTTCCCTCTTTTAATATATTCCGTATTTGAGAATTTAATTTGTATATACTCCCCCCCGAGAAAACTTTTACCTGTTGTGACGGTATAATCATTCGCATTTCTCGGGAAAATTAAAACCGGTTTTTTAAATGAGAACAGATATATGTTTTTATCGGTTATGGCAAAAGCTCCCGTGGAAATTCTATTATTGAATTGAAATTTCAGTTGATAATCGATTTTCTCCTCTTTAAAAACAGGAAACCCTTCGGAAAAATAGGTGTCATCCGGTAATTTTCCCCCGAGACTCATAAGTTTTGAAGTTATGAGAAAAATGATTATCATGATAAACAAAGGGAAAAAAATGATTATTTTTATCGGTTGGCATAAAAGATAGAATGATTGACTGCAAGATGCTGCAAGCTCTTTTGAAAATCGGCTGATTGTAAGTTTCTTTTTAATATTTTTATCAATACTTTTAATTGAGATAAGAATCTTATCAAATAATTTTTTATAATTATCGAGTGAATTTCTTGTGGAAAAATCAAACCAATACAATCTGTTTCTTATAGTGAAAAAATATGTATAAACCACTCTTTTCCCCGATTTTTTAATAACATATGCCCCGTTATCAAATATGGGAATCACTTTGAAAAACATATTCTTTTTCGGAAAATAATATTTTCTTCCCGATTCGGGAAACTCTCCGAGCCTGAAATATTTGACGGATAATTTTTTGAAATCAGGATTATTCCCTTTTGCAAAGGAGAGTCTGAAAACTCCTATCCCTCGCCAAATATATTTTTTAATAAACCATCCATTGTTCACATATATTTTAGGATAAATTTTCGGATTGTGTAACAGGGGAAGATTATAACTGATATCATATTCCATGATTCTTTTTGTTTGATAATTTGATATTGCTTTTTTTTGTAAATTATCGATAATTTTCATTATACCTATGCTGAATAATCCGGTAATGATGATAATAATGATAAACAGTTTATTTTGGTATCTCATATTTTATTATATGGTAGTATGCTCATAATTGCAATAATCGTTTTTAGCCCTAAGTAAGCGAATAAAAAAGAATGGATGGCCATTGTCTTTTTACCGAAGATAATAATATGAACAGTAAAGATAATAAATGGATTTTCAATTTGTTAGCCCAAAGTATAAAGCCTCCGAGCTTTTTTTTATCTCGTATAAATAGCGTATAAGGATTAGTAATCGAATTATTTTTAATCGTTTTTCAATCTTACTTTTCATTCTTTATTTTTTCAATATCTATAGAGAATATTATACAAACACACTTCATCGGTTTTTCAAATGGTCCGTAAATTCCGTATGCAGAAACATTTATCTTTCTTTTGCTATCTATTTTTTTTTCAAAATAGAAATAAGGTGATTTTGTCATTCTCTTATCATTCGAATAATATGTCCATTTTCCGAACATATCAACCAACATCCTTATCGGAATAGAATAATCAAGATATTTTGCTCGGTAATATAAATTAGTTAATCTTATCATTTTCGTCTTCTCGTTCGCTTTAGTCATATATGCCACATACATAGAATAATTATCCGTGGTAATATATATATATATATATTCTTTATAATAGCTCTCATCAATTTTTACACCTTCTCCCAATACCTTCAATAAAACCTCTTTATTCAATGAGTGATTAATGAATAATTCTATTATTTTTATAAATTTCTTCAAATCTTCTTCATACTTTCTCTTTCCCTTGGATTTTTCCTTAGCATAAAAAAGTGATAAGGAAAAACCGAAAATAAGAATAATTACAATGATATTCCTTACATAAAATTTATTTACTCTAAACTTTATATCTCACTTCCTCTCTTTGCTCCGTGCTCTTTTAATAGTTTGATAATTTTTTTAATTTTTCTTCGTCCTAAAACCACACCTTACCTACATTTATAACTTGTTTTCTATTTTTTAATCTCAAAATTATCACCTTTTCTTTTTCATTTTTTCTTCCGTAATTTGTGAATATCGAGACCTTTAAGGTAACAGGTCCCAACATTCTTGCGGAATTATTTCCGTAATAATTAGCTTTTATCACATATTTTCCTTTGAGTGCTTTTTTAATCATGTATTCTTCGGGACCATAACCATTTGTGAAATCCTTCGACATTCTTCCTCCTGCTTTTGAAAGCTCGTGTCCATAGTAAACCTTTTCTCCGTAAGGCTCAATCACCCACAGATCAATATCTACATCATTCGTATCCCATGTGAGAACAATCCTCAAATCAACATCAAGCATCTTTATAAGCCTTTTATCAACAGACGGTAGCTTTTTAACCCCTTTTTCCTTTGCAATTCTAATGAAATCATTCATCTCCATTAAGGCAATCAGCTCAATTCCATCGAATCTTCGCCATCTTTTTCTGATAACATCGTATAAGAGTGAAACCGATTCATAATATTTTCCGAGTTTTGCTTTTACAAGGGCAAGATCCCTGTAAGATTGAGGTTCATCATCTCGCATCTTCAAAACCTTCTTGAGAATCTTCTCGCTTAACCGGTATCTTTTATACTCTTCAAGTCTGTAAGCATAGATCCTTAAAAGATGCGGTTCATCTTTTGACAATTCAAGAAGATTCGAGAGAATTTTCAGTCCGAGTCTTTTTCTTCCTATCTTCACAAAGTAATCCGCACAATCCATGTAATATGCGGGAGAATTAAAATAATCTTTTCTCAGTTTCAAATATTTTTCATACCTGTTTTTTGAGCTTTTAATTTTCTCAATATACTCCGCCTCGGGATCAAACCTTTTTAGCTTAATCTTGGATACTTTTTCCGAGATAAATTTTCTTCCCGAGAACACTTTCCTATTCTTCGCCCTTATTGCTTTTCTTGCCGGTGGCGGGCTATTATATCTGTTTTCAGTTACCACACCGCCCAAAGTGCCGCCTGCAACTCCTGCTTCAACACCACTTTCAACAGTTATTTCCTCATGTAGTGCACCCATTCTCATTGTAAGATTAATCTCCGTATTCCTACTCCTCGAGCAAACGGTTTTTTGTGTTGTTTTAAACCCTTCAAGCTCGGCTTTTATTTCATAACATCCGCTTTCTATATTATCAAATCTGAAAAATCCCTGTTCATCGGATATTTTCCGCCCATGTCTCCTTCCGCCTATCTTTTTCAATATAATAATGACACCCGGAAGTGGATTATTGTCTTCTGTCCGAACAAATCCGTAAACAATATTGTTCCCCCTTACATTTAACCTTTCTCTCCCCTCTTCAACACTATAACTTTGAGGTTTTTTTATCTTTTTCGGTTTGTAATTAAAATCAGTTTCCCACCATTTCACTTTTTTTCTCCATTCTCTGAGAACCTCTTCAATCTTTTTATCTTCATCATATCTCTTTTTCCTCTTTCTCTCTCTTATGATACGAATGTATCTTTTGTAAATCACAGGGAATGTTTTTGGCGGAACAATCTCGTATTCAAGGTATTGTTCCAAAGAATCAAGCACGAGCATTGATGTAAAAGGAGTCATCAAACCGTATTTCATCCCTGTTTTCTCGATAAGCTCTCTGTTTTTATTCTTAAACACGAGAAACTCCCCGAGTTTATTCTGTGCCCAGAATGTTTTTAAAACTTTTCCTCTGTTTTTCCCCTCTTTTTTAATTAATAGTTTCACCTTTTTAACCACTTTTTTGTCATAACCGAAGTTTAATTCAAGCATTGCCTTGTCCGTAAGCAATCTTCCCGTAATAAGCACCGGGTTTTTAACGGGAAATGGTAAAATAGGATAAATCTCCGAAACTTTTCCCATTATGGTTTTAATTGATAAAAGAGATAAAACCGGTTTCCCCATTTTCCTTAAAATCTTTTTTGTTTTCTCAAAAGACAAATCAAAAAACTCTCCCCCGTTTTTCTTTGCAAGATAATTCAAAACAGAATAATCGTTTGATCTGTTATTACTGAAAATGTAAAGGGGAGCTGAAAATCTTCGGGGAAGATTCTCATCATAGTTTGTGATACCATCGGTAAATAATAAGAATACATCGCTTTTTATTATCCTTATACCATCCAAACATTTTAAGGAAGTGGCTCCGTCATATTTGATGTTTTTTATGTAAGTTATAAGCTTTTTAATATTTTCAATTCCCCCTCCGAAAAACTTTTTTGTTTCAATGTTTTTATTAAACACTATCAATCGAATTCTTCTGATTGTATTTACATTATTCAATAGAAATTCATTTAAAAAGCTTATTCTAACGGTAGCTTCCGAATTATCCATTGATAGTGAAGAATCCCATAGAATTGTGATGTCCCTGAAAATTCTTTTTCTTCTCTCCGGGTTTTTCCCCGAATAAACGGAAGAAAGAAAATAATATCTTCCGTTTTTATCATGTTCTGATAGTGAAATGGTTTTTCTATTGTAAGGAATTGATATATTTATATCTTTCGGAGGGATGTAATTATTTTTTTTAAACTCCTTAAAGAATCCCCATTCCGAAAAATTTATCTCATTAATACTGTTTAACTCTTTTTCGGCTGTTTTGAAATTTTTGTATTTTTGAATTTTAAGTTCGAATCTACCGACTTTTTGTCTTATAGCAAGGGGTATCTTTAGAATCAAAGAATTCCCCGAAAGATTAAGTTTACTTATATATTTTAACCTTATTCTCCTTGTTCCTTTGGGGCTGAAAGGAAATATCCTTGTTTTGAAATTATTGCCTGAGACAAGTTCAGCAAGCCCGGGATCAATTCCTTTTCTTACGATTTCCTCGAAAACAATCCTTGCTTTTTTCTTTTTTACGATTACACCGTCAACCATAACCCCTTTAATATCAAGTGCATAATTACTTAAAAAAGCTCCTTCGGGAAGCGGTAAAACAAGCTCCCCCTCAAGTGTTCTGTCGTAAGGGTTAAAAATGGTTGCACTAATTTCAGTCTCCGCAATCATGCCGTAAATCGTGGTTTTTATTTTTAATAGCTTGATCTTGGATTCTTTCTTACTGTTTCTTTCAAATCTAACACTAAAACCCTGAGAAAATAAACCGATTGATAACATAAAAAATAAAATAATAGTTAATAATTTTTTCATTGCCCCTCCGTTTTTTTTAAGCAGAGTAGCTCCAACCCAAGCAATCATTCCAGCTTTTAACTCCGCAAATTATCTTGTTTTTTCCCATCCTTAAAAATTATTATAAAATAAACGGATTATATTGTCAAACAAAATCCATAATTTTGAAAAATTAATTGCTCTTCCTCGAACTAATTTATAAAGTCCGTTTGAAAAGCTTACCCCCAAAAATCCCGAGCTGTTCCGGCATTAAGCATCGCATGGTTTTGAAAGAGTTTCGAGGCTTGGAAGCTCGGAGGATGCGAGAGAGCTTTGAACCTTTGATGCTTTTGGTTCTTAAATTCCTTATTCGATTTCTATCGGAAGCGAACAGTATTCTTGAAAAATAGATATTTTAATGATAATATCTTGTTTAAGAAATGAAAAACTTAAATCGAAAAATATTTAAAAGCTCTGTTCTTATATCAATCGGAACGCTATTAACAAGATTATTCGGTTTTGTCCGGGAGATTCTTGCAGCCGCTTATTTCGGGGGCGGTAAAACATATGATGCTTTTGTTGTGGCTTTTCAGGTGCCGAATCTATTCAGAAGGGTGTTAGGAGAGGAGATGATTGAAAGGGCTTTTCTCCCCCCTTTTAAGAGGATGCTTGCTGAAAACAGAGTGGGGAAAGCCAGAAAATTTTTGTTAAAAACAGCAATGATAGTATCAATTTCATCTTTTGTATTAACCTTGTTGATGTATCCGTTTATATCATCAATAATAAAAATTCTTGCCCCCGGACTTTCACCCGAATCATTTGCTACAAGTGTCGCTCTTGCGAAAATATTGCTACCTTTTCTTATCCTTATATCAATCTCATCTTTCGCCGGCGCGATTCTCTATTTTTCGGGTAAAAGTATATTATACAGCACAGCTCCGGGTATTATGAATATTATTGTTATCATCTTTATTATATTATATCATTCTAAGTTGGGGGTTAAATCAATAGCGATTGCTTATCTTCTCGGTGCAGCGGGTTTTATCTTTTATCAGCTTCCGGCTCTTATTAGAATTTTAAAAAACCTAAAAGGGAGTTCTGAAAAAAATAAAACAAAAGAGGTGAAAAAATCTGTTGTGGAAGCGGGGAAAATCCTGTTTTCATCGGCTATTTCAAAAGGGGTGCAGATAGTTGATACGATTGTCGCTTCTCTTGTAGGCTCGGGTGCCATATCATCGCTGTGGTATAGTTTCAGATTGATTCAGCTTCCCTATTCGATTCTTTCTCTTTCAACATCAAGGGGGATTGCCCCGGAACTCTCCAAATTGAGGGGTAAAAAAGATAAGAAAAAATTCGGTCAAATCATAAATCTCGGGATAGATATAAACCTTATAGTCCTGACACCTATCATCTTGTTTTTCATGATATTTTCAAAAGAGATTATAATGTTGTTTTATAAGAGGGGAGCTTTTAATCAGGCAAATGTTATAAATACGGCACTTCCCTTTTTCTATTATTCTCTCGCTCTTTTGCCTATGGGATTTATCGGTTTGTTGAACAGGGTGTATTCCGCTCTTGAAGATAATAAAATCCCTCTGATTTCAGCTTTAACAGGGGGAATGATAAATGTGCTTTTTGATTTTATGCTTTATAAAACAAGTCTGAAGCAGGGGGGGATTGCACTTGCGACAGCGATTGCTCTTTTTGTTCAGGTAATCATACTTTTTGTTTCTCTCAGGAAATATAAAATTAAAATTAAATATATGAAGATTATAGAAACAATGGCAAAAATAATTTTTTCATTTTTCTTTTTTATCCCCTCTCTTATTATTTTTAAACTTCTTTTAAAAGGTAAAGTAGGGTTTTTTTCTGTTTTAATGATTTTATCAGTTGCATTTATAATCTCTTTCGGAATATATGCTGTTATAATTTATGAATTTTGGAGAAAAAGATACTCTGTTAAAAAAAGGGTTATATTAACCGGAGGTGGAACAGGGGGGCATGTTTACCCCTCTCTTGCGATTTACAATATTTTGAAAAAAAGAAATTTTACTTCGGATGTTCTTTATCTCGGAATAAGAGGGAGAGCCGAGGAGATAATAGTTCCTAAACATAAAATTAAAATCGAATATATCAAATCATCCCCCTTTGCAGGAGGTTCGCTTATAAGTAAGATTAAATCTCTTTTTATTATTATCCATGGTGTTTTAATCTCAATAAGAAAAATACTGAAATTCAGACCTCATATTATTATTGCAACCGGTGGTTATGTATCCGCTCCGGTGGTTATGGCGGGTTTTATATTAAAACCTTTCTTGAAATTAAAAATTATTGTTGAAGAGCAAAACCTTGTCCCCGGAATGCTTAATAAAGCTGCATCTCTTCTATCCGATATTGTCCTTGTAAATTACAGGGAAACATCATATTTTATTTGGAGCAACAAATGTATTCATGCGGGATATCCTGTCAGGAAAGAGTATATTGAAGATTATGATAAAAAAAAGATAAGGGGACAGTTGGATATTCCCAAAAGCAAGTTTGTGATTCTTGTTACGGGCGGTTCTCTCGGTGCACGAAGTATCAACAGATTAATCGGTGAAAGTTTGAAAGAGTTGTCAGTTTTAGAAAATGTTTTCATTGTTCATAGCGTAGGATTGGCTGATAATGGTTGTTACAATGCTTATGAAGATACTAAAATGATTCTCAAACAAAATCTGAAAAAACGGTTTAATGAAGAGGACTTTATTGGTTATAATAAAAAAGGGAAAGTTTTTTACAGAGGATACAGATTTTTACATAATATGGTTGATTATCAGAAATCCGCAGATTTAATAATAAGTAGGGGTGGAGCCGGAGGAATAGCGGAGATAGCGGCTCTTTCAAAACCCTCCGTTATAATTCCCAAGAGAGGACTTCCCGGAGATCATCAGGAACTTAATGCAATCAATCTCGGGGAACGGGGAGGAGCTGAAATCATTTTTGAAAAACATGATAATAATAAAAATATCGATTATATAGATAAAAAAGAGTTTTTAAAGATTCTCCAAAGGTTGCTCAAAAGTAAAGATGAACTTAAGGGATTAAAGATGGAAGTTTCAAAATTCTATAAAAAAGATTCCGAAAAAATCATTTATGACTCCATATACAGGTGTGTGGAAGGGGAAACACTTGATTTTATAAGCGAGATAATAGAGCCTGAATTTGTTAAATTTCAAAGACAATTCGATAGTCTTATTCTGTATCTTGATAATTTGGTTAAAGATAAAGGAAAAGATAATCTTTATTATCGTTTTTATAATATTAAGATAGATGATTATATGAATTCAAAAAATTTCCTGATTGTTAATAAAGGGATAAAACTTATAGGTAGTTTGAGGAGGGAAGATCTTTATCCCTGGATTTATAAGAATTTTGATTCTTTTAAAGGATTTTTAAAAAGAAATAGTCTTGTTGCTTTGAAAAAATCGGAGAAATATTTCCCATTCTTTAAAAAACTTATTAAAAAAGGGCTTTCGGATTCATACTATGAGGTTCGCAGAGAGGCGATTAAACTTTATTTGAAATTTTATAAAGAGATTGGCAATGACAGAATTATCATAAAGAAAATAAAACGGATGATATTCTCAAAAACCGAGAGTTTTGAAGTAAAATCACAAGCTATAGTAGCATCCGTTATATTTTTAAATGAAACCGAGTTTACAGAGTTTAACAAGCGGTTTCTTTATGCAAGAAACATAAGATTGAGGGAAGCTCTCCTTGAAAGTATTGAGTTCGGACTTAAGAACGGATTTTTAAAAGATAAAAAAAGGGTGAAAACATTCATTAAAAAAATGCTGATAACCACTTCCGAGTTTAAACCTGAATTTAGAGTCAGGGGTAAGTATATGAGGGTTATCAGGGAGGTTAGCAAACAAGATGATTAAACTTTTTTTAGAATTTCTAAAAGGGATAGGAATAGATTACGGATTTTTCAGATTAATCAATTATCTTAGTTTCAGAACAATAATAACCGTCGTAAGTTCTCTGTTTTTTTCTTTGTTGCTCGGGCATAAATTTATCCTTTTTTTATACGGTAAAAAATTCAGAGATTCATCGGGTGAAGTTTTGTCTATAAATGCTTATTCAAAAAGGGGAACTCCTACTGCCGGAGGCTTGCTTATAATCACTTCAACTCTTCTCTCGCTCTTGCTTTGGGGGGATTTTAAAAATCCGTATTTTTTGATGTTATTATTCGGTTTTATATATCTCGGATTTGTGGGGTTTGTGGATGACTTTCAAAAAACAAGGTTTAAATCATCATTATCAGGGTTAAGTGAACTTGGTAAAACAATCCTGATTCTACTTTTTATTTTCCCTTTTACTATATTTTATTTTTCAGATTTATGCACTATCCCCAAAGCTATAAAAACGAATATATATATCCCCTTTTATAAGAATCCCTTGATAAACATAGGGGAGATAGGTTTTATCATATTTATTTTTTTTGCTATGTTTTCCATTATTAATGCCGTAAACATAACCGATGGTCTTGATGGTCTGTTGAGCGGCACCAGCTCTCTAACGATAGGTGTTTATTCGATACTTGCCTATATTATGGGTAATTCGATTGTTTCCTCTTACTATCTGTTCCCTTATATTAAAGGGGTAGGGGAGGTTACTGTTTTCGGAGCCGCTTTGGTAGGCTCTCTACTGGGATTTTTGTGGTATAACAGCTATCCTGCGGAAATGTTCATGGGTGATACGGGCTCTTTGGCTATCGGAGGAGTTCTGGCAATGATGGTGTTTTTTACAAAACAAGAGATGCTTTTCTTAATAGCGGGGGGGATATTTGTCTTTGAAATTTTAACCTCTCTTCTGCAGGAAAAAATAGGGGATAGGATAGGTAGGAGAATACTCTACAGAGCTCCTTTTCACCACTCTATGACTCATAGGGGGATAGCCGAGCCAAAAGCTGTTTTAAGATTATGGATAATAGCGATTATTCTTGCCGCAGTATCATTGCTGTCTTTAAAAGTCAGATAATATGCTGATTATGAGAGATGAAAAAATTATAATTAGTAAAAAATCGATTAATAGATGAATTAAAAAAAAGGGGGGGGATCCCCCCCCTTTTTTTTATTAAGAAGGTGGAATGCTAAAAACTATATTTGATTTTCATGTAAACCATATCATTTTTATTAAATCTGCCGAACATCCCTTTATCTCCGAAAAATATATTGGCGCCGAGCATAATATTAACCCCATCGGTTATATCATAAGAGATTTTAGGTCTTATAAGTCCGTCTCCGTCTGTTAATCCGATATAAGAGAAAAGTTCAAGATGAAGAATATCTCCTTCAAGAAAGTTTTTTCTTGCAAGAACAGTCATAAGATTGTTTGTTTTATTATTTACAATAAAATTATTATAATCCGGGATGATTTGCTGAATAAACTGAGTGCTGAATTTAATCCCCGAGATTGAAAAATCGGCACCGAGAAGATAATTCACATAATCTTTTTCAATAACTCCGTCTCTGATTGCGGGATTATTTGATTGGAAGTGTTTTCCCCAATAATAAGCCCCCTCTCCCCTTATTACAACAGGTCCTATTGTAGTGCTGAAACTTCCACCAGCTACCGTTAATCTGTGATGTTCGGGAATGGCTGTTAAAGACAGTAATTGATGTGTCAAAGGGTCTATTTGTTTTAGAGTATGTATAACAGGATCAGCATCCCATGTGTATCCTCCCATTAACTCAAAATCCATAACTGAAGAAAATACGGAATATTTCGCAAAAATCTCACTGTTTTTTATGGAAGGTTTTATATCCTTTCGGGAGAAGTCAAAAATAGGTTGAATCGGCAAAGCTGGTGTAATTGCCCAAATAGAGTTTTGAGCTGGAAATTTTGTGGCTGAAAAAACGGGAACCCAGACTAATTCAAATGTATTATCCCCGATATAATAATCAAGTTTTACGGCTGTAACTCCCATCCTAATCTCTTCAAAATCGCGCAGAAGAAATTCGGATAAATCTTTGGGTGAGATGATATCGGTTATAAAAACTCCGTCGGCTTTTCCCCAGATTATCTGCTGTTTTCCGATTCTTATATCGAAGGAATTAAAGAAAAAATCAAGAAAAGCCTCTCTGATATCAAAAACAATGGTTTTGTCCGAATATTGATAAATGTAAGGATTTACTTTAAATCCGACTTTACTTGTCTGCATTGTGAAATTCAGGTCAAGTGTATTTTGAACGATTGAAAAATCCATATTATCATTTAAAAGAACTCCATCATAATTTCTAACATAACCGGTTATATTTAATCCGTCTGCAAAACCGAAACTGAGGATTAAATATAATACTAACGCAAAAAACAAAACTCTTCTCTTCATTTATAAACCTCTCTTCATCATCCTTTCCGTGAATTTTCTTGCGGGGATACCGGTGTCTATTTTAATATTCGTCAGATGCATGATTGTGGAATGATTTTTTTGTTTGTTCTTCATTTCGACTTTAACTATTATCCAATAACCTTTTATATTATCGGCTTTTTTAAGGGTTAGTGTTTTTAGGTATTCTCCGTCCTCATCATAGAATTTTTTCTTTAAACCATACCACCTGTCTTTGACAACCCATGTTATTGTTTTTGAATACATATAATCTTCATCCTTAGGTGTGCTTTCCACGACATAACAGTTAAGTCCGTCTATTTTTTCGGTTTTGATTATCTTATGATTATCCTCTTCCGGGTTCCTATCCCCGAGATCATCATATGTAAAATCGGAGCCCATAAAATAATCCCCTTTACTATCGCTTGAAATCCTTTTAACTTTTTTAAGAGCGGGAAGATATATCCATTGATCATCATCTTTTTTAGGATCATCATAACTCCAGTTCATAAATGATGTATTTCTCACATCGGCGGGAGCAATAAAAAACATGATTTTTTTCTCAACTTTTCCGAAATCTTTGATAAATTGTTTGATTGTTCGCACTCTTTTACTCCCGTTTGAATTTATAAGAGTCATTGTAAGAGTGGCTTCCATATCCTTGGGAGATTTTCTGTTATAAACTTTTTTCATAATATCGAGCCCTGTTAATTTTTTCTGAGCGAATAAACCGCCTGCAAATAAAATGGTTAAGCTAATTAAAACCGATAAAACCTTGAATCTTTTTTTCATTATTTTACCTCCTTTTCAAAATAAATATTTTTTATGTAAAGTATAATAAACATTATTGTAAGCGTTCCGAGAAAACTTGTGAACATATTAAGGGAAACAAGCTCTCCCAAGTTTCTGTTAGGTGGAAATACCGAGAACACAAGAACCATAAATCCGGCTATAACGACCATTGCATTAAAAAGAATAGCTCTTCCCGAATGATACATCGTCCATTTTGAGGCGGTATCTTTATCAGAAAATTGATTTGCATAGATTCTGTATCTATCTATAAAATGAATCGCATAATCTATTCCTATACCTATGGCAATACTTGATATCAGAGCTGTGGTGGAAGACAGCGGGATATTTGTTAGCCCCATAACACCGAAATTAATAACCGCTGTCAATATTATGGGAACGGAACCGATTAAACCGATATAGAAGTTTTTAAACATAATTGTCAAAAGGATAAGAACAATGATAAGTGAAACTATAAGGCTTGATATCTGCCCTTTCAAAAGAAGATCGGTAAAAACAAGTGCTTTATAACCTGAACCTGCATAATTTATCTTTATGCCGAGTTTTGAAAAATCATCTCTAAATGATTCAATAACTTTTATCGCTTTTTTTAGTTGAACCGAGTCATCGCTTTTAAGTTGGAAAGTAAGGTTTGCTTTTTGATATTTATCATCGACAACTCTCCAAAGATTAGCGGGATCACCGGACATCTCGTATAATAAAAGGTATTGAGCAATCAAATCTTTGTTATTTGGTATATTATTAAATTCCTCCTTATCGGCATGCATAACTTTATTCATCCTTTTGATAAAGTCCGCGATTGAAAAAGAATCACCGACCATGGGAAGTGAATTAGTAACCTTTGATTGAAGTTTAAGCATTGCGGATAAAACCGCGGGAGTTTTAAAAGTATCTTTCTCTTTACCCTCCAAGATAACATTAAGAGTTGTTGTTCCCCCGAAATTCTCATTAACAAACCTATCGGTTTTAACAATATCACTGTTTTTCTCAAATTTGGAGAGAAAACTTGAACTTATCCAAACTTTTGTAATCCCGTAAATTGATATAAAGAGAACTATCAAAGTTATAATAATCACTAATTTTTTATATTTTATTATTTTTTCCGTTATTGAAAAATAGATTTTGGTATGTTCTTTTTTATCTTTGTTTTGTTTATATTTCGGAAGATTAAAAACATATAAAACAGCGGGGATAAAAAACATCGAAAGTATAAAAGCCGAGAAAACCCCGAAAGCGGAAAAAAGGCCGAAATATTTGACAGGATAAACGGCAGAGGTAAGAAGTGAAATAAAACCCACCATTGTGGTTACTGCGGCCATCATTACAGGTTTCCACATCTCTTTCATCATATTCGCGATGGCATCGGTTTTTGATATATTCGGTTTATCTTTAAGATGAAGTTCGAGATGACTGTATAAATGAACTCCGTATGCGACACCTATCGCTATGAGCATAACCGGAATCATTGTGCTAACCGCATATATGGGGATATGGAAAGCCGCCATTAAACCGAATGTCCAAACGGTGCTCATTAAAACAACTATCAGAGTAGTAATTGTATTTTTAAAACTTTTTAAAAGAAACCATAAAACACCGATAATAAACAGTATAACAATAGGCACCATCTTTTTCATATCTTTTGGCATGAGATAGGCGAGGGTTCCTTCGACAATAGGTCTTCCGGCTACAAAAATCTTTTCAGGTCCCTCATACTTTTTCCCAAGTTTAAGAATCCTTTTGTAAAAATCCTGAGAAAATACATCCTTATCTATTCTTGCTACGATTATTGCGACTTTCATGTTTTTTGAAACAATTTTTCCGTAAACCATATCATTTGTTCTGACAAGTCTTTTGAGATTATCAAGTTTTTCTTTTGATTTCGGAACTCTTTTATAGAATGATTTCACATCAAGTCCGTCCTCTGTCCCTACGATATTATCCGCAGTATATAGAGAAGTAACATCCTCTTTTCTAATCTCTTTCATTTTTCCAAGTTCTTTTGTTATTGATTTTATTTTTTTTAGTGTGGTGTAATTAAAAATACCGTTTTCATTGTAAATTGCAATCATAACAGCATCTTTAATATTGAACCATTCTTCAGCCATATTGCTATATTTGAATGCGGGATGATCCTGAGGCATATATTTATCAAGATTTGTTTCAAGTTTTGAATTGTCTTTTGCTATTTTTGTAAAAATAACCGTAATAATAATTATTATTAAAATAATCAATAGTGAAAATCTTAAAGATTTTTTTACAAAGTTTTCCATTTTCCCTCCTGATGTTCGTTAATATTAACTAACATTAAAACCGGTTTTATTTTTTTCGGTTTCATTTTAATTTTTTCCTCCTTAATATTTAATTATTCGATTTATTTTTTATGATTTTTATTATACTATTCTTTAAACTGTTTCCGTCTTTAATTAAATCCGATTTAAATCCGTTCTGTGCCCATTCTTTAACAAGAAGTCTTAAACTCCCGAGAATTATAGTTGATAATTCTTTTGGTTTGATATCATCTCTTATTTCACCGTTTTTTTGCCCGTCAATAATTATTTTTTTAGTATTCTCAATATTTAACATCATTATATTCTCAATTAAATCGGACAGTCTGTGCTCATTTTTAAACAGGTCTTCGGAAAAAATCACGGCTGCATAATGGTGATTGGAGGAAAATTTTATAATATGATCATCGAAGATTTTTTCTATTTTATCAATGGCTGATATCTCGAAATCATTGATAAGATTAAAGTTTGATTCAATTGCTGTTTTAAAAAGCGTAAGAATGGCTTTCAGAATCTCAAATTTATTCTCGAAGTGCCTGTATATTGCGGGCTCGGAAATCCCGATTTTATGAGAAAGATTTTTTATCGTAAGATTCTGAATCCCTCTCTCGGAAATTAATTCTATGGATTTATTTAAAATTTCAAATTGTCTTTTACTGTAATTCATTTTTTCATCTCCTTGTAGTTAATATTCACTAACATAGTATAGAACAAAAAGATAGAGATGTCAAGAATTAATTTTATCTGAAATAACAAAATAATATTTTCGGGCTTTTATCCGTTTTTCTTAGGATGATTCACAATAATTCATAATTTGGGATTTACCATTTATTTTCTTCTTTATGAATTTATAAAGTATGATAATCGTTTGACTAATTTATAAAAATCTATTAATATCTATTATTATGAATAAATGCTCATTGTGTTTTCTAAAGAGGTTTTGTTAAAAGATGGAAACTAAAGAGATAAAAAACACAGAATCATTTACCCTTGATAATCTTATGGTTTTTAACACAATTTCGGAAAGATATAAGATATTGAATGAGATTGGTGAAGGTGGAATGGGGGTTATTTACAAAGCTTTTGATAAAAAACTGAAAAAAAATGTTGCAATAAAAATAATAAAGAACCCTCTTTCCTCCGATTTAAAAAAGATAGAAAAGGAGGCTGTCAGATTAGCTCAGGTTGAGCATCAAAACATTTGCACTCTTTATGATTTTATTGTTAAAGATAAAGTCAGTTTTATGGTTATGCAATATATAGAAGGGAAACCTCTGAACGAAAGAATAAATGATGAATCTCTGAGTTTTAAGGATAAAGTTTATATTGTGTTTCAAATATGCGACGGACTAAAAGCGATTCATCAAAAAGGGATTATTCACCGAGACCTTAAACCTTCGAATATTTTGATAACAAAAGATAATAAGGTAAAGATAATTGATTTTGGTGTTTCAAAATTCATAAAAAATGAGTTTTTAACGGATATAACAACAACAATCTCTTCAGGGGATACAGGATATGATAATGGGAACATTAAGATTAAAGGGACATTAAATTATATGTCTCCGGAGGCTCTCGAAGGGGAAAAACTTGATGAAAGAACTGATATTTTTTCCTTTGGTGTTATTATTTATGAGATGTTCTCCGGTGATATGATGTTTAAAAGCAATACACTTAGCGGAATTGTGAAAGAGGTTATGTTTAATAATGCGCCCGAGATAGAGCTTAATGATAAAATTGTTGAGAATGAGTTAAATAGAATTATAAAGAGAGCGACAAATAAAGATAGGGGAAAGAGATATGGCACTGTTGAAGAGATAAAAAAGGATTTTGAAAAAATACGAAAAAAAAATCTTGAAGATATTTTCGTAAAAGGAAGTAAAAAAAAGAGTGGAAAGAAAAAAATAGGTAGATTAGTTGTCCTTTCCGTATTATCTTTTTATCTTATCATAAATATTTTAATAAATATCTTGCCATATAAGAGAATATCCTTAATAAAAGCATTAAGTTATGATTCCGGAATCGTTGATAATGATTTTCTTTTTAATATGAATTTCAGTATAAGCGATAAAACAAAAAATGGTTCCATTCTTGTCGCCGAGAAAAATAATAATGAAAGTATTTTAATAAAAATATATAATTACGGATATTTTTTTAATAGCCATGGCTCTAATGATTCGATAGTTTACCAAAGCAAAAAATTTAAAAATATAAATATATCAAGTTTGTTGTATGATAAAGATGGTAATATTATTATATCGGGGAGTTATCAAAAACCTTCAAAGATGACAACTAATTTTGTAAGTAAAATTACAACTGAGAAAAAGATTGTCTTTGAAAAGAGTTATCCGGTTTCCGAATTAACTTCATCAATAGTGAAAACTTTGGTAACCAAGCAAAATGATTATATCCATTTTCTTGCATTATCATCACAAAAAAACCCTATTTATATGAGAATAATTAAAACAGATTCAGACGGTAAAACGCTGTGGAGTAAGGAGTTTAAGGATAAGGATTATTCCATATTTTTTAATAATGCTGAACATACTAATAACAATAATATTTTTGTTTGCAGTGTAATTAATAAATTCAAATCTTCGATAAAAGAGTGGAAAATTATTTTAAATATAATAAATGATAAAGGTGAGATTGTGAGCGGGAAAAAGATAGATGTCGGGAATAACATTCTCAGTGTCCTGCCTCGAATTACCAAAGGGGTAAATGACAGATTTCTATTATCCTTTTTTTCTTCGGTTTATTCTCTCAATAAAAAACGGAAATTAATACTCAGGATGTATGATAATAATCTGAATCTAATATGGGAGAGATCTCTGAATACAAAATATTTAACAAATGGGATACTATCTACGCCGGACGGTTATTATTTTGTGTTTTGGAAAGATATAGCATATCGTTATTTTCCCTTTTTTCAATACTATTATTTGAATTTTACAAAGATAGATGAAAACGGGGTGCCTTTATATACAAAAAAGATTAAACAACCCTATTTTGTCAGAGATAGAAAATTATATAAGATTATTCATTATGATTGGGGAACAATGTTACTTGTAATGAGTGAAACAAAAATCTTCTGATAATGTCAGGGCTTTATATCCATTACCCTTTTTGTAATAACATCTGTTATTATTGCCATTTTATAAAAACCAAATATAATAAGGATAAAAATAATAGATTTATTAAAACAATAATCAGAGAGATTGAAAACATAAAAAAATACGATAGGATATTTGAAACAATTTATTTTGGCGGTGGAACGCCCTCACTTTTAAAAAAAGATATTATTTTAATAATGGATAATATAAAAAAAAATTTAAATCTTAATTTAAAGGAGACAAGTATAGAGATAAACCCCGAGGATATTGACGAATCATTCATCGGTTTTCTCCGTAAAGGGGAAATTTCAAGGGTGAGTATGGGGATTCAACAGATGGATGACAGATTGCTTAACCTGCTTGGAAGAAAGCATAGCTCATCAGATATTTATAATGCAACGGAATTATTAAAAAACGGAGATTTTATATTGAATTTTGATTTTATAGTAGGAATCCCCTCCGAGAGTGAATATGAGATTGAAAAAATAATCGATTTTATCCTAAAATATCAACCGGACAGTGTCTCCGTATATTTTTTGGAAGATGTCAGAGGTAAGTATTGGGAGAGAATGGAAAAACTCAAAGATGAAGCAAAAATCAAACATTTTAAGATGATTGAAAAAGCACTTGAATCTATCGGGATAAAAAGATATGAGATATCAAATTTTGCAAAAAAAGGGAAAACCTCAATTCATAATCTTAAATATTGGAATTATCAAGAGTTCTTGGGAATAGGACCTTCGGCAGCTTCACTCTCAAACAAAAGAAGATGGAAAAATCCCGATTCTTTCAAATTATGGGAGGATTCAGTTTTTCAAAACCGTGATGATAGAAAAGATGAATATATTCTGACTGATTCTGATATTGCTAAGGAAGCTGTAATGATGGGATTAAGGAAAACGGATGGGATAGATATATCTGTTTTTAAAAAAAGGTTTAGTGCTGATCCTCTAAATATTTTACGGAAGATTCTTAAAGATAAAAAAGGATTTTTTGAAATAAAAAACGGATATATAAGGATAAAAAAAAGATATCTGTTTATCTTTAATTCTCTTCTCGCGGAACTTTTTGATTAATGTAAAAAATTCAATCTGTTTTTAATATGCTTTTTCCAATATCTTTATAATATCCTCTTTATAAACAGGTTTAGGGTTGAAGATTATTGAGCCGTCCAATAATGCTTTATCCGTTATATTATCAAAACTATCCTTTTTTATACCTAACTCTTTTAATCTAATAGGAAGATTAACTTTTAAAAACATTCTCTCCGTGAAATTTTTAACCTCTGTTATGAAGTTATCCGCTTTTTCAATTGTTTTTATATTCGCAGTATTATTATGAAAATAATCGGATAATATCAAATAATCATCTTTTGAAACATCCTTATTATATTCAAGACCGTAAGGCAGGAGTAAACCCACAATATGTCCGTGATGAAGGTGATAGATTCCGCCGATCGCGTGAGCTATCGAATGAACTATACTCACCATTGAATTGGAAAATGCCAAACCCGCAAATAAGGAACCATTTAAAAGATTGAATTTTGCTTTTTTATCCCTTAACCCTTTTTCAAGATTATTGACTATTGTTTTGATTGCCATAACGGCAAATCCGTCGCTTACGGGATTCTTTTGTATTGAGATAAAAGATTCAATCGCATGGGATAGAGCATCGAGTCCCGTTGTAATTATGAGTTTATCGGGTAAAGTTTCAATGGAGCGAGGATCAAGAATAGCGCAATCGGGAAGCAAAAATTCGGATGAAAAAGCTTTTTTTATGTTTGTTTTATCATCGGTTATAACCGCAACCGAAGTAATCTCGGAACCCGTTCCGCTTGTTGTGGGAATTGCTATAAAAGGGTTAAGTCTGCTTTTTATCATATCGGCTCCTTCTATCTCTCTTAAACTATTATAATTGCAGCTAACAAGAATATTGACCCCTTTGGCGGTATCTATAACAGAACCTCCCCCAATGGCTATTATTGAATCGCAATTGTTTCTTTTATATATGTCAGCTATCTTTTCAACGGTTTTAAAAGATGAATCCGGCGGAACATCGGAAAATAATACCCCGTTTTTTATCTCGGTTGAACCGAGTGATGATTGGAGTTTTTTAAATATTCCCGCTTTTATTATCCCTTGATCTGTTATGAAAAGAGGGTTCTTCGAGTTAAGTTTTTTCAGGTTTTCGGGGATTTTTTCATAAGAGTTTTCTCCCGATATTATTTTTATTTTCAGGTTAAATTCATAAAAATTTGTTTTCATGTAACCTCCTAAATGCCGAATGGGATAGAGATAAAGTATAAATATATCCTTACTATTATTTTATTTACTATTTTTATTTTCGGAATTTTTTTAATGGCGCTTTTTACAATAAATACAGGATAAAGATATGTTTGAACATATTCAAGTATCTCCGTGAAAATCAGAGCATTTGTAAGATCCCCTTTAATGTTCATCCTGTTTTCCGAAAATCCGTAATCAAGTCTTTTTTGTGTTGTCATAAGTTTAAAAGCGGTTTCAATGTCTTTAAAATATATTGTAAAATCACTGTAATCACTCTGTTTTACAGGTTTTAATCTATTGTCCTCTTTCTTAAGATAAAGATTTATATCCTCGGATTCAAGAGAGAGTTTTATAATAAAAGGACGGGGGAATTTTAAAATATTGTTTTGAACATTTTTATCAAAATTTGATACCCCTTTTAATGCTCTTCCGAGAACAAAAAATATTATTTTTAAAACCAGAATTTTAAATTTTTTTCTTTTAAATTTTAATCTTTCCATTTGGTTTGAATTCCCGATTTTTTTAAAAGTTTTTCAGTTGGTATTCCATTATTGTCATATCCTCTGTATTTATAATATTTTTTAATCATTCCTGATAGAGGAACAACCCTTTTTCTATAATCATCATCTCTCCCCTCATTTAAAAATCTTTCGGGTAAAGTATCATCTTTCGCACTAATTCCCATTTTTGTATTTATATATCTTTCAAGAACTATTATCCTTTCCCCTGTCTTTAACAATTGTCTTGGAGATATTGAAATTCCCGTAATCGATGATAATAATTTTGCATACATGCTGATATCTATGAGATTAAGGGTGAACTTGGGAAGATTTCTCATTAAGAATGAGAGAATAATCTTCGGGGTAATCTTTGTTAAAAAAGCCTCGAAAATATATCCGAAAGCCGTAAAAAGGCAGGTATGAAGAGAGTTGATTGCAGCATAAAGATTTTCAAAATATATTACAAACTCCGGTTTTCCCTTTGTTTTATGGGGATTCATCAGCTTGAAATAAACTTCAAGCGGGAAAATGGAAGCTGATATATGGCATCCCCCTCTGTTAGCAACAGCATATGATAATCCCTGACCTATGGAGCCTCGCGGATCATAAGCGGGGATTTCAAGCCCTTTTACATTCATGGAAAAAGAGACACCTCCGTATTTTTGAGATAATCTTTTTGTTCCTTGAGAAGCATCAACTCCGAATCCTCTCTTATAAGCTATATCTTCTATGAATTGTTTAATCCCCTCTTTTTCTCCGAATTTTAAATCCGTTTTTATCAACCCTTTTTCCCCTGCTTCCATTATATAAGCAATTGTTCCTGCGGTTGAGATTGTATCAAGTCCCAAATCATTACAAAGTTCATTAACCTCCGCAATAAAAACAGGGTCAAAGATTTCAAGATTTGAGCCGAACAGAGCGGTTGTTTCATATTCGGGGACATGAAGCTCTCTATTATTAAATTTACCTTTATGGCCGCACAGTATTGTGCATGGTTTACAGGTTGAAAAACCGGTCGTATGATTCTCTTTTATCTTTTCTCCCGAGATAAATTCGGCTTTTTCATGAGAACCTCTTGTAAAATTCCGGACAGGTAATATTTTTCCTTTGTTATTTAGTAAAATATTTGAATTTGTTCCGAAATTTCTATAATAATAACCTGTGAAACTATTTGAGATAAGCATTTTATTTGCTGTTCCTTTATATTTAATAAATTCTTTCTCATTATCGGGTTTTATCTTGTATTTTCCCCCTTTTGCAATTATCGCCTTGATTTTTTTATCCCCGAAAACAGCTCCTATGCCACCGCGGCCGAAAAATCTGTCCGCAGATCTTACATTAGCATAAAGAACTCTGTTTTCTCCCGCGGGTCCTATCGTTAATGAACCGTTTTTTGAATTAAGATTAAGCATCTCCTGTGTTTGTTTTGTCCCTTTTCCCAACATGTAAGTTGCATCCGAAAATTCAATTTTATCCTCATCAATTTTTATTGTTTTCCAATCATTTAACCTTCCTTTTATTATAAGTCCGTCAAAACCGGTTTCTTTTAAAGCTGTTCCGAAATCACCCCCGCATGAGGAATGAACAAGGATATTTGTTAAAGGGGATCTTGTCAAAGCGGAAAATCTTCCTGAATTGGGAGCTCCGGTTCCGGAAAAAGGACCTGTAAATATAACTATTATATTATCCTCCGAAAAAGGTTCCGCCTTATATGAGGATAATTCATAAAAATATTTTAATGCCAGCCCTTTTCCCCCTATATAATCTTTTATCCAATCGGAAGGGATTTTTTTTATTTCAAAACTTTCATCCGTAAGATTAATTATAATAACCCTTTTTGTGTAAGCTGTTTCAATTTTCATAAGATAACCTATCTTATTTTATAACTTAAAAAATCATTACTGTCAATATGGAGGTGGTTCCCCCAAAACCTCGAATAAGAGAATAAGTTAGAGGAGAGTCCGGTATTCCGGGAAAAAACAGAGTAATAAAGGAAAAAAATTGTGAAAGAGAAGTGAAAAGTGAAAAATAATTATCTGAAATTGCTCAGATTTATGATTTGGTGCGAAGTCATATATTTTATGATATTTTTTTGTTGTTCTCACTATCTTTATCATTCTTTATTCGCCTTTTGGGATTAATTGAAATATCCCTACCATGCTTGGAGATATATCATGACTTATAATTCAATACATATGATTAAAATTAAACAACTGCCATCACTATGAACCTTATAAAAAATCTGATAAAATAACTATTATGTTAAAATGGATTGAGATTAGTGAAAAAGCTCTTGTGCATAATTTAAGATTGATAAGAAATTTGCTAAAACATGGAACAAAACTCCTTTTTACAGTTAAGGCTAATGCATACGGGCATGGGCTAAAAGAGATAGCTTCAATTTGTGAAAAGCATAATCTTGTTGATGCTTATGGTGTGCATAGTATTGAAGAAGCTTTGAAATTAAGGGAAATCGGGGTTAATAGGGATATATTGATACTCGGTTATGTTGAAGAAAAAGAGTTGATATATGGTTTGGAAAAAAACATAAAATTCACTGTATATAATTTATCCATGATTAAAAAGTTAAATTCTATTGCAAAAAAACTGTCAAAAAAAGCTGTTATCCATTTAAAGATAGAGACAGGAACCGGAAGACAAGGGATTTTGAAAAAAGATTGGGAGAAGATAAAAAATTATCTTAAAAAAGCGGAGAATATAGATTTTGAAGGGATATCCTCCCATTTTGCCAATATTGAAGATACAACTGACCATAGTTACGCCGAGTATCAGTTTGAAAGATTTATGAATTTTGTGAAAAGGGTAAAACAAGACGGGTTTTCCCCGCGGGTAAAACATTTTTCGTGTTCCGCTTCAACTTTACTTTTCCCTCGAACCCATCTTGATATGGTTAGGATAGGGATAAGCGGTTATGGATATTGGCCGTCAAAAGAAACATATCTCTCTTTTTTACTTAAAAAAGGAAAAGAGATTAAGTTGGAAAAAGTTCTCTCTTTTTATACGAAAATAAGTCAGATAAAAATACTTGAAGAGGGCTCTTTTATAGGATACGGATTAACATATAAAACAAACTCAAACACTAAGATTGCAATTCTACCGGTAGGTTACTATGATGGTGTTGATAGGAAACTGTCAAATACGGGCTATTTTATTATTAAAGGGAAAAGAGCGGCTATAAGGGGAAGGGTGTGTATGAATATAACAGTTACGGATATAACGACAATCAAGGATGTTAAGATTGAGGACCGGGTTGTCCTTTTGGGAAGAGAAAGAGATGAAAATCTTACGGCTGATGATTGGGCGGGAAAGATAAATACAATTAATTATGAGGTGTTGTCAAGGCTTTCTCCGTTTATTAGAAGGGTTGTAAATGAAAATTAGAAAAATACCCGTTCTTATTATGATTTTTGTTTTTATCAGCATCCCTCTATCTTCGGAAAATGAGCCTCCGACTTCAAAAATATCCCCTCGTTTTCTGAAGAAATATATGAATGCTCAATTAAAAGGAAAATATTTTGTATCATATATTTCAAAAACCGATTATTCTTTTAACGGTATAATCCAAAAAATAGATGATGGGGCGGGTTATCCTTTTTTTATTAAATTTATAAAAGAAGAGAAAGTTGAAAAAGATAAGGAGAAATACAGATATAAATTTAACGGATTTCCCGCTGATAAGAGGAAGGATGGGACTATTATTGTTCAGATAGCAAAAAATATTATAGTTGGAGTCGGAAGACCTCTTAAAGGATATGGAAATCCCATAGATATTTTAAAGATGCTTGATATAAAAAATGCACTTGATAAGGCTGGTAAATGAGTAAGAATAAAAAATTAAAGATTATCTCAATTCTTGTTTTTACTTTTTTCCTCATTTTGCTTTTGTTTGCTCACAGTATTTATACTTCGGTAACAGTAACTCCTAAATTAAAAAAACTTAAAAATAAAAATATAATATTTATAACCATTGACGGTTTAAATAGTGAAATAATTGAAAAATATAGATTTAGAAATATTGATAATCTGAAAGATAGAGGAATCTATTTTAAGAATTGCTATACTACAAGTGTCCAATTACTACCATCTTACCTTTCCATTTTTACATCGCTTTACCCGTTTCAACATAAAATAAATGATCAATTGGCCGGTAAAATAGAATCCCCTTTGTATTTTTTGAAGATGCTAAAAAAAGAGGATTATAAATCATCGGCATTCATAAGTAGTGTTTTTTTATCATCGGTGTTCGGATTAAACAAAGGGTATGATTTTTATTATGATAAATTTAATATTGAAAAACAGGGTAAAATAAAAAATTTGTTCATGGAATCAAACAAGATTACACCTCAAGTAATAAATTGGCTACAATCTCACTATGCCGATAAATTTTTTATATGGATAAATTATTCCGATCTTATCTCAACCAAGACTCTTCCTTACAAACCTGAGTTTAATGAATTTATTAAGAGATATAAGGTTATTTTGGAAAGAATTGATAATTCAATTGGTAAGATAATAAATTTTTTAAAAGAGGAAAAACTGGATGAGGATACAATCATTATTATTACTTCTCCTTACGGATTATCATTAAAAGATAAGATATATTCCGCTGAAATGGATATTGGGGCAATCAGGGTTCCTTTTATTATGGATATTCCCGCCATAAAAATCTTTAGGAAGAAGAAGATATCGCAAAAAGTTTCGAGTATGGATATTTTACCTACTGTGTTAAATTTTGTTTTAAATAATAATATTTATAAATCCGAGAAAATTGAAGGAAAAGACTTGTTGAAAACCATAATATTTAATAAAACTGTAAGGAATTATCTTTTATCTGAATATTATTTTCCTACTTTGCATTTCAATGGTGCTTTCCAATTATCGCTTATCTATTATGATTATCAATATCTTAAAGGTCAATCAAGGGAATTGATTAATCTGAGAAGGAACACAAGAATGAATGTTCAAGCGTCGAGTAAGATTATCCATAAATTGGATAAGATAATTAAAAAAATTTATTCAAAGAAGAATCTCGGAAAAAAGATAAAGATTTCTAAAATGAGTTATGAAATTATAAAAATATTCGAAGAAATTAATTATCTTCCACCCATGAAAAATAAAAAAATAAGATATTCGGATAAGAATCTTATTGAAAAGTATCTGTTGGCAAGGAAATATTTTAATAAGAAACTTTATTTGAGAGCAATAAATGAATTAAAATCAAATAAAAAATCATTAAAATATATTGAGACTGTTTTTCTTTACGCACAGATAATGGATAGATTGGATCAACCGGAAAAAGCTATGGAACTGCTTGAAAGATTGGTGTTGGATTTTCCTTCCAATAAACTGTTATTGGATAAACTAACGGAATATTATATAAAATATAATAATAATGAAAGAGGTATAAGTTTCTTGGAATCTCTTGAAAAGAAAGCGGAAATAAAAGCTCCCATATTATCAAACTTAGGTAATATATATATGAATATTAATGATTTGAATAGGGCTGAAAAATATTATAAGGCTGTTCTTGAATATGACCCGTATAGTCCCGAAGAATTTTTAAAATTAGGGATAATTAATTTCTCAAAAGGAAAGTATAACTCTGCTAAGGATTGGATTTTAAAGGCTATAAATTTAAGAAAACGAATTAAAAACGGTTATTTTTACCTCGGCTATCTCAGTGAAAAGGAGAAAGAATATAAAAAAGCTTTAAGTTATTATAAGATAGAATTATCTAATTTCCCGAATAACCCCGAACTATTTTACAGACTCGCTTTTTCATATGAAGCCATCGCTCAACCGATGAAAGCCATCTATTATTTAAAAGAATACATAAAGTTAAATAAAGATGATTATCTCGGTTATTTTAAATTAGCTAAGCTCTATTTTCTATTAAAAATAAATCTTCAGGAAACAATCCCCCTTATTCTTCATAGTATTCAACTATGTAAAAATACGAAAAAATTACCATCCATATATTATCTTTTATCTGATATTTATAAATATTGGGGGGATTTAAAGAAATCAAAATATTATCATAAATTGGGGAAAAAGATTGAAAAGTTCGGATTAACAAAAAGTCCCATTATTTAATGGGAAATCTTCTCATAATTCTTCTTCTCCTTTGATATTTAACGGCAAAACGATGAGCTTCATCTCTTATTTTTTTTAAAAGGAAAAAACCCGAGGAATTGTCCTCTCTATATGTTCCACCATTAATAAAATGTAGTGTGTCTTTTTCCCCTTTTGATATGGATATGATATTTATGTTAACATTCATCTCGTCCGCAGCTCTTTTAGCATAATTAAGCTGTGCTTTCCCTCCGTCTATCAGGAGGATATCCGGGATTCTGTCTTTTTCTGTTTTCGCGAGTCTTCGTTTAACGATGCGATAGATATTCTCAGGGTCATTAGGTTTGTCTCTGTTTTTAATATAGTATCTTCTATACAATGATTTCTCAGGCTCCCCTTTCAGAAAAGTGATTCTTGAAGCTACAATATCTTCTCCCGAGAGATGAGATATATCTATACATTCTATTTTATCGGGAATTATCTCTAATCCTGTTATCACTTTTATCTCATTTAAAGCTTTGTCATTAAGATACTCTTTAAGTTTTAGAACAGTGTTTAATTTTACATTATCTATTATCTCTTTATATTTTTTAACCTTTCCTTTTATTACCCTGACTCTCTTTCCCTTTAACGATGATAAAAATACTGAGAGAGATTTGAGGAGGGATTTATCCGAAATATCATTAATAATGATAAGTTCGGGTAGAGTATATTTCATATAAAACTCCGAAAAAAAAGAGAGTGAAAATTCAGGAAACGGAAGTTCTCTTTTATGGTAAAAATATTCTTTTTTTTCTTTTATCTCTCCCTTGGTGTTAAATCTTATTAAAAAAAGCAAAGTGGAATCTTCATGAGATTGAATTCCCCATACATCCATATTACTATCGAATTTCATTGTTTTATACCTTGAATCTTTAATACTCTCTATTGCATATATAGTATCTCTTATTTCAGCCGCTTTTTCATATTCAAGACTTTCGGATGCGTTTTTCATCTGTTCTTCAAGTTTATTTATAATCTTTTTGCTATCCCCTCTTAATAGTGCGATTGCATCATTCAAGTTTTTCTTATAATCTTTCTCCGATATATAATTGACACAAGGTGCCGAGCATAATCCCAGAAAATAATCAAGACAAGGTTTTTCCCTTTTTATAAAATTTTTTTTGCAAGTTCTTATTTTAAAAACTTTTCCAATGATTTTTAAAAGTCTAAATGCATACGAAGAAGGAATAAACGGACCGAAATAGATATTTTCTTTTCCCCTTTTTTGCCTTTGTAAATCCATACGGGGAAATTTTTCACCGATATTGATTCTCAGGTAAAAGAAATTTTTATCATCTCTGAGTTTTATGTTATATTTTGGTTTTTTACTTTTTATTAAATCCCTTTCAAGAAGAAAAGCCTCCTTTTCATTACAAGTTATAATATATTCAAAAAATGAAACCAATTCGGGGAAAAAAATCCCTTGAGAAGATTTTCCTTTAATATAAGATAATAATCTTTTTTTAATATTTAGTGATTTGCCTATATAAATAACTTCTTTTTCCGAATTATATAAAAGATATACTCCGCTTTTTTCAGGGCTATGCTTTACATCTCTTTCATCGAATACATAAAGCATTTATAATTAAGTTTCTATTCCCAGTCTTTTTTTTGCCTCATCACTTAACATTTCCGGTTTCCACGGAGGATCCCATACGAGTTTTACATCCACTTCTCCGACTCCCTCTATTTTAGATATTTCATTTTTTACAGACAAAGGGATGGTGGTCATAAGAGGACATCCCGGGGTTGTAAGAGTCATCTCTATAAAAACATCCCCATTGTCTTTTATGTCGGTTTTATATATTAAACCTAAGTCCCAAACACTTATATGAAGTTCGGGATCGAGAATTTCCTTAAGTTTTTCTATTAACTGCTCTTTAGTAATCATTTTTCCTCCTTAATTTTCGATCTGATAAAATCCCCTTTTTTCTTTAAAAAAGCAAGTGATTTATAACCGTATTTTGTATGTTTAAACTCTGTTGCAGCTTTATTCAGATAATCAAGAGCTTTTTTATATTGTTTTGTTTTCAGGTATAATTGTCCGAGATACCAATAAATTTTATCTCTGTTTATATAATTGGGATATTTATCGATGATTTGAAGAAAGCGAATCTTTGCGGCATGATAATTTTTAGTTCTGTAATAATAGTGGCCTATTAAAAAAATATGCTCTGCGAGATTCGTTTCGCATTTTCTAATGAATTTTTTAGCTTTCTTAGCTTGCATTGTCAACGGATACATAGAGACAAGTTTTTTGAATTCAATCAGTGCTTTTTTAGTATTATCCTGATCCCTTCCCGGCTTTCTCATCATTCTATAATAGGAAAAAGCCAGAAAATACTGAGCCTGAGGTGCAAGAGGGTGAGACGGATACAAAGAAACAAAATCTCTGAATTCCTGAATAGCCATCAGATAATTATCAAAACCTCTTTGTTTAAAATACGAATAACCTATTTGATACTTGGCTTCGGGTGCATAACTTGAATTCGGAAAAAGTTGAACAATCTCTCTAAAATATTTTCTCGCTTTTTCAGGATGTTTTTTCATCATAGTAATTGCTTTTTGAAATAATATTTTCGCACTTATTCCTTTCTTTATTTGTAATTCATTTTTATGTGAACTGCAAGAATAAAAAAGAAAAGAAGAGATGATTAATATAAGTATTTTCACTATTATCTTTTTTCCCATTTTAACAACTCCTTTATTTTTTTTAACTTTTCAGACGGATTGGCATCTTTGAAAATATAGCTTCCCGCAACAAAAATATCAACTCCGGCTTTTTTAAGAGAAATTATCTTTGTATCATTTATTCCTCCGTCAATCTCTATTAAGAAATTCAGCTTTCTTTCCTTCCTAATCTTATCCAATCGAACAATTTTTTCAATCGTCGAAGGGATAAATTTTTGACCTCCGAACCCTGGTGATACACTCATAATCAATACATAATCCACATAATGAACAGCATCCTCTATTATACTTACAGGTGTCAGAGGATTTAAGGCTATTCCCGCTTTTTTCCCCGTCCTTTTTATGTTTGCAATTGTTCTGAAAGGGGTGGGTGTAGCTTCCATATGAAAAGAGATCATATCAGCTCCAGCTTCGGCAAACTGTTTTATCAAGAGATCCGGGTGTTTTACCATAAGATGAACATCGAACGGTAATTCGGATATTTTCCTTATTGATTTGACTACGGGTGTTCCTATGGTTAATTGAGGGACAAATATACCATCCATTACATCTATGTGCAAAAGATCGGCTCCCCCTTTTTCAACCGTTTTTATTTCTTCTCCTAATTTTGAAAAATCAGCTGATAATATTGATGGTGCTATCATTTTACAATATCCAATGTTATTATATTACCTTTTTTTATTTTATAACCTGACATAGGGTTTTGTCGAACGATTGTTCCCGAGGGTATCCCTTGATATTCAACTTTTCTTATTCCCTCTATTTTAAATCCTTTTTTTTCCATAAAATGAATAACTTGAACAATGTTTTTTCCTATTAAATCCGGCATAACATAAGCAAGTTTTCTCGGGCCATCCGATATAAGAAGATTTAAGCCCGCTTTTTTAAATGATTCTTTGCCAGGGGAAGGATCTTGCTCGATTATATCTCCTGTTTTATATTTATAGTGTATTGAGGCTATATTAATGATTGGTATGGAATACTGTTTTAATTCTATTTCCGCTGTTTTGATACTTTTATGCCTTAAATCAGGGACAGTAACTCTTTCTCCTCCGAGACTTATATTTACAATGACAAAATGATTCTTTTTTATTTTTACCCCCGGTTCCGGTTTTTGACTTACTATCACTCCTTCGGGATATTTCAAACTGAACACCTCTTTTCTTTTTGTAAGATAAAGATTATTTTTTGTTAAAATTTTGATTGCTTCTTTTTCGGTTTTTCCTATAAGATTCGGTGTTTGAATTGTCTCCCCTTTTACCAATATAAACATTGTAATAAACGCTGAAATTAAAAAAAGCGAAATATAGAAAGATGTCCAAAGAAATATTTTTATTATTTTTTTCTTATTTATTTTTAATCTTAACATAACAGTGTTTTATAACATAAATACCCGTTTTTATCAAGTTGAGTTGTTTGCAATGAACCTTGAATAATATGGATTATTGATTCATGATATCAATTAAGGCGGTGATGTTGAAATAATTCACATTCAGCATTTATTATTCATAATTATTATTTATTTTCTTACCGATTCATCACTCATAATTCAGAATTCATAATTATTATTTATTTTCTTACCGATTCATCACTCATAATTCAGAATTCATAATTATTAATTTACCCTTTTTTTCAAACTTAAAGTGATTCCTCCCAAGCCGACAAGAAGCAAAATAGAACTTTGGAGAATCCTTTTCCAAATTATCCCTGTTGGGGAAAAAGAGTTATAAACAAAAAGTAAACCGAGAAAGGTTATCAGGATATAAAAGCCGAACATCACGATATAAGCTCTCCTGTTTGTTTTCTCATTATCCTGCATAAAGAATTTATTATATAAAACCAAACCTATGGAGCTTAATATCCCCAGAATAAAGAAAAGCATAAAAAAGAGTTTGGGATTATTCCCTTTTTTAGCGATTTCTTCATATAATGTGGCTCCTATGGAACTTCCGAAGAGAGAGCCTATAACTCCGTATATAAATGCATATCCCATATATACCGCGACTTTATCTTTTGGTGCGATTAACCCTATATATGAATAATACTTGGGATGGGTAGTCATCTCTCCGATTGAGAAAACCGCAATACCGAGAATAAAAAGCCATGCACTTTTAGTTAAAGCGAGAATTAAAAAACCGGAGGAACCTATCAGTATTCCTGTAATCATTGTGGGAAGAGGTTTTATCTTTTTTACCAATCTGCTTATTAAGACTTGAAGGAGAATTATTGTCCCTGCGTTAATAACGGTAACATGCTCAACATCAAATACAAAATTTATGTTTAAACCTATCGAATGAAAAAAATTTGTAATGGAATTGGATATTACGGATCTATTGATAAAATCTCTCAGATACCAGAGAACACTACCGAAATTCTGGAAATATATGATCCAGAAAAAAGAGTATATGAAAATCAAAAGCATGAATCTTGAATCGCCGAGGACAATAACAATATTTTTCAAACTTTCTTTCAAGCTTTTATCTTTATCTCTTCCTTCAGGCTCTTTATATAAAAAAATGGAGGGGAAAAGCATTAGAAAAGCCCAAGCTGCGGAAGCCATGAAAACATATCTCCATGAAAATCCTTTAAGGTATGATACGAGAAGAGGAGCGATAAAAGCTCCGAGATTAATCATCCAATAATAAATACCGAAACCGAAGCCGCTTGTTTCTTCATCCGTTGTTCTTGCTATTGTGCTTGAAATGATAGGTTTAAATAAACCTGAACCTACACCTACAAGTAAAAGACATGTGAAAATGATACCGTATGTTGTAAAATTTCCGGCTGCAAAATAACCGAAGGACAAAAAGGAGAAAGCGATAATTAACATCTTTTTGTAACCGTATTTTTCAGCAAGAGCACCGCCTACAATAGGCACAATATAAGTTAATGCATAAACTATTGCTTGTAAGAATCCGACACTTTCGTGTTGAAAATGTAGTTTATCGGTCAGATAAACAGCGAGGACGGAATTCATCCCATAGTATGCCGCCCTTTCAAAAAGTTCCATAACATTAGCAAGCCAGAAAACAGGTTTAAATTTTGATAATATCCCTTTTTTACTCATTATTCTCCTCTTGTTTGAAGTTTTTGAAAATAAAAATTATCATATAAACAAACGAGTGTCAAACAATATTATAAATATCTCGGAAAATCAAATAATAACGGTATAAAAAAGAGTTGCGAATGTAAGGAGAATATTGTCTTTATAAATATTATTTAATGAGGACTAAGATCTCTTTAATATTCTTTTCATTTTTAGTATAATCCTTTATGATTTATTTGTGGTGGTTAATATTTGCAATAATACTGGGATTGATTTTTATCTCAGGTGAAAAAGTATCTGTTCTCGGAGAAAAACTCGCTTTAAGAATAGGTATAACAGAGGGACTGATAGGGGTTACGCTGATATCCGCCATTACCTCTTTTCCCGAACTTTTTACGGGAATAAGCGCTGTTTCAATCGTTAAGGATCATAATATGATGTTCGGAGAGATTCTCGGTAGTTGCATATTTAATCTGACGATAGTTTCTTTGATGAGCTTAATGTTTAAAAGAGTAAATCTTTTTAAGGTTATCTCCGAAAGATTCAGAATAACCTCTTTTCTCTCCGGTGTATTGTTTTTGATAGTGGCTTTTTTCCTGAAAGTCAGATTACCGTCTCTCTTTTTTATAGGGATTCCCTCTTTAATAATAATCGGACTCTATTTTATAATATTAAAAATAATTTATGATAAAGAATTCAAACCAAAACGGGAAGAGGAAAAAACGGATGATAATCTCAGTGCGATTGTTGTAAAATTTTCTTTTTTTTCATTAATTATAATAGGCACGGGATTGTATCTTCCGATTCTTGCGAAAAAGATAGCGGTTGAGATGAATTGGTCATCAACATTTATGGGGATGCTTTTCATAGCGATTGTTACATCAATGCCCGAATTAATCGTATCTTTTGCGGCTGCAAAAAGGGGACTTTACGGTATAGCCGTTGGAAATATTTTCGGTAGTATCATATTTAATATCCTTATTATTGCTATTATTGATTTTGTTTATATAAAAGGAACCATATGGCAAGTTGAGAGCTGGGCGAACTTTTGGACTGCTATTGTTGTGGCCGTTATCTCTTTTATTGCTGTTCTTTCGGGAAAATTCGCAAAAAACAGATTTATGAATATAATATTATCATTGCTTATTGTTGCTGCATATGTATCTGTTTTATTTTTATCTTTCAAATTATAATTTATGGGCAAACAGGAATTTATAAAGATAAAAAACTGTTATCAAAATAATCTTAAGAACATAGATATTGATATCCCTCTCGGAGAATTTGTGGTATTTACGGGTGTATCCGGTGCGGGAAAATCCTCCCTTGTTTTTGATACTATTTATGCGGAGAGCCAGAGAAGATTTTTTCTGTCATTATCAACCTTTGCAAGACAATTTTTTGAAAGAATTCCCCCTCCCGCCGTTGAAGAGATAGAGGGACTTCAACCTTCAATAGCGATACTGAGAAAAGGGGTGGTTAAAAATCCCCGTTCCACAGTTGCAACAATAACTGAGATATACGATTTTCTAAGGGTGCTATATTCAAAAATATCCGAATTGTATTGTCCCGAATGCGGGAGAAAAATTGTAAAGTATGATGAAGAATCTTTAAAAAAGTTTATAATGAACGAATATAAGAACAGAAAAATCACTATCGGTTTTATAACTGAAAAAGAGCTTAAAGAGATATATAAAGGGGGATTTGTTTATGCGCTTATAGACGGGAAAAAAGAAACTGTGTTTAAAGCAAAAGATGGGATAAAACATATTATTATCGATACTCTGATTGTTAATGATGAAGAGAGAATATTCGAGGATATAAAAACAGGTTTTAATTGGAGTGATAAGATTTTTGTTCGTGATGAGAATGGTATCTCTCTTTTCTCAAACAAGTATTATTGTCCATACTGTTCACTGAATTTTAGTGAACCAGTTCCCGAGCTTTTCTCTTTTAATTCTTCAAGAGGAGCTTGCCCGCGGTGTAAAGGTTTCGGAGATATTATTACTGTTGATGAAAAAAAAGTTATACCTGATGAAACTGTTTCAATAGAAAACGGGGCAATAGAGATTTTCAAGACCCCGAAAGCAAAGGAGCTGTATAATGAACTTCTCGGTTTTTGTAAGAGGAAAGGGATAAAGACGGATGTTCCCGTAAAAAAACTTTCCGTTAAGCATAAAAAACTTTTATTTGAGGGGGATGAAGAATATTATGGAATAAACAGTTTTTTTGAATGGCTTGAGAGGAAAAAATATAAAACTCATGTCAGAGTTTTCCTGAGCAGATACAGGAAATATTCGCAGTGCCCCGTATGTCTCGGAGGAAGATTAAATAGAGAGGCTCTCTCATATAGGGTGGAAGGTAAAAATATAGCGGAACTCAATAGTATGGAGATAAATGAGTTTTCGGAATTTATAAAAAAAATAGAGAAAAAATACAAAAATAATAAAGCTGTTAAAATTCTTCTTCAAGAGTTAAGAGAGAGAGTTGATTATCTTATTGCCGTTGGTTTGGGATATCTCTCCTTGAATCGAAAAACTTTTACATTATCAAGGGGGGAGGCTCAGAGAATATCCTTAACTTCGGTTCTCGGTTCTACGCTTACGGATACAATGATTCTTATAGATGAACCTTCCAAAGGACTACATCTGAAGGATTTTAATACTTTGATAAAAGCAATTAAAAAAATCAATGGGGCAGGAAACACTATTATTATGATAGAGCATCTTGAAAAGGTTTTTAAAATAGCTAACAGAATTATTGAGATAGGTCCTGGAGCGGGTGAATCGGGAGGAGAAATCATATTTTCCGGTGCGTTTAATGATTATAAGAAAACAAAAACATATAAAAACACGCAAAAATTAATAAAAACGATTAAAATAAAGAAAGACAATGATAAAATAGGCTATTTTATAAAAATTAATAAAGCTGAAAAATATAATTTAAAAAAGATTGATATTAAAATCCCGCTTAATAAAATTACGAGTATTACAGGGGTTTCGGGAGCCGGTAAGAGCACTCTATTATATGAGATTCTTTATAAAGGGTTAAGAGGAGAGGAAAAAAATTATAAGAATATAACAGGAATTGAAAAATTTGCAAAAGATAATGTTATTTATATAGATGATTCACCCCCTTCAAGAAGTTCGAGGGCTGTGGTGGGAACATATCTCAAACTTCTCGATCCTATAAGAAAATTGTTTTCGGAATTGCCTGAAAGCAAAAGGAGAGGGTTTACAAGCTCTCACTTTTCTTACAACAGGAAAGAGGGGCAGTGTTTTGATTGTAAAGGGGAGGGTTATGTTAAAATTGAGATGCAGTTTTTGTCCGATATTAAACTTATTTGCGATGGTTGCGGAGGTAAAAGATTTAAAGATGAGGTTTTAAAGATAAAATTCGGAAATCTGAATATATATGATATTTTTGAACTCACTTTAAATGAGGTTGGTGAGATTTTCAGAAAAGAGATTCCGACAATATCCGATAAAATCACTATATTGAATAAAATGGGGGTCGGATATCTCAAATTAGGGCAAACTCTTTCCACTCTTTCGGGAGGAGAGAGTCAAAGAATTAAACTTGCAAAACATATGCTTTATAATAATAAAGGGAATCAACTGTTTTTAATAGATGAGCCTACAACAGGACTTCATCCTCTCGATATATCAAAGATAATAGGAACTATGAGAGATTTTATTGATTATGGAGCGACTATTGTTGTAGTGGAGCATAATCCTTTGTTTATTATCAATTCCGATTATATTATTGATCTCGGACCTTCGGGGGGAAACAGAGGGGGAAAAATTGTTTTCCAAGGGGATATTTCCGAATTTCTTCTTTCGAAAGAATCAATAACAGCCATCACTCTGAGAGATTATTATTCACTCTGAATAATATTTCCGAAATTCTGTTGTTTAGAGTTATAAAAAGTAAATAAAAAATTAAAACTAATTATAAAAATATAGGAACAATGCGGAAGCTACAAAAACAGGATAATATTATTAAGATAATAAACTGTAAAACCAACATAAAACAGTTATTCGGAAGTGCGGAGAAACTATAAAACCAATGTCATACAAAGAAAAATAGGGGGTATGAAAAAAACATTTTCTTTAGTTTTCATGATTTATATCCTTTTGTAATATTTTATATAATGTCAATTTCTAACTTTTAATGATAAGAACAAACCTGTAAACAAAAAGCCGGATAAAAGTTGCACGGAGTAAAAAACAGTATTATTAAAATAAAACAGGAGGAGAGCAAGTAGAAGAAAAGGGATTAACAAGAGTATGGTTATCTTAAATTTTGAAACAATAATATCATTAAGAATCAAATAACCGCTCCAAACACCGATAAAAAACAGTGTGAAAATCAATGGCGAATTATCGTATAATTCAAAATTATTTTTTATATATATATTTAAGGAAAAAAAGGTGAACAAAAATAGTAAAGCCGGGGAGATTAATAAATTAAAACCTCTTTTTTTAAGAATAAAAAGCGGGGTAATCAATAAAAAGATTGACAATAACAGGATAAACAATTTTTTTAAAATATTTTTGTTCTTAAGATTCATAAGTTTCAAAATAATATTTTTATCTTTTTTTAGAATAAAAATATTTTTTGAAATTTTATCAAAAAAAGGTGGAGGGGATTTATCTTTTTCTCCGATTGACAAGATTTTTCCGTATTGTTTTAATTTTCCCGAAAGATATAAAAGATTATCTGTTTCATGGAAATATTTAGAGAATATCTCATGCTCATTGTATTTCGGAAGTAATATCAAATCATATTTTTTATTAACGGGAGTTTTAAATTTACCGTGAAATATTTTTACATTGGATTCTAACAAAGCTCTTATGATTTCGGGAAAATCATAAGCTATTTCATAATAAAATTTTTCTTCCCCGATATAATAATCAATATTAAAAATGCCTATCCTAATAAATTCGTTTACTATGGCGGGATTATTATTTAATATTAAGATATCCCCGAATTTCATTCCGGTTTCAGTTAAAAAAGTTTTAAAATTTTTATTTTTAAAAGGGAATTTGAAAACAGTTTTAAAATTTCGTATGAAATAAACTCTTTTATTTTTATCCGCAACAAAATATTGCCCTGTTTCAGTTTCAAAATATTTTATCGGATGAAAACCGGTTGTTTCTTTTTTTATAATATTATTATTTGCAAGAATGAAGAATGCAAATATGGGGACAATAAATAGTATTGATATTATTCTGCTTTTCCCTTTTTCTATGAAAATAAGAAGGATACCTATGTATAATATTCCGAGTGTCATTACAATAAACCAATTATTTAACCCCGAACGGATTAACAGATATATTAGAAACGGAGAAAGAGATATACCGAAAAACAGAATATTATATGGATAGCGAACCTCAGATGCGGATTTTATAATCAGTTTTATCTTTAAACTTAGAATAAACGGGGTAAAGATGATTAAGAAAAATAATAGAAACAGGGTTATAGGAGAGGGGGAACTTATTATTCTCTCGCTGAGTTTAAAAAAATATAAGATAACCGTTATGAATAGAAAAATCCAAAGAATAATATTTTTCAGGTTATTTTCCATATTAATCGTTGAATTTTTATCAAACACAAAGCCGGTATATGTTCCTATAATCCAAAATATTGGTAAGGAGCTGATTATCAAAGGTGAAGTATAAAATAAAACAAAGAGTTCTCTGAAAATAATCGTGAGAAATCCCCCGTAAAAAAAAGCTGTTATGAATATATAAATATTTTTATTGCTCATTGGTAGTTAATCGGGAAAGGACTATTATAGTATTAGAAATTGTATGATATTCCCCATGAGATGTAAAAACCGTTTTCAAAACCACCCTCGAGTTCCACCTCTATTTCATCGTTAAATCTGAAGGATAAACCAACGGGAAGTTTTACAATGGGGATGAGAGTTTGATAATTATACAGATCATTATGCTCTTTCCATTTATCTCTGTAATACGCCTCCGCATTAAGGACAGCCACGCCGACTCCTATTCCTATCCCAATATAAGGGGTAACTTTAAAAGAGGGGATAAGATTTAAAATAGCGGAATATGTGAATGCAACCTGTTTCATCTTTAAAAATCCCTGAATTCTGTAATCATCCGCGCTTGCTCTCCAAAATCCGCCCGCTCTGTATTCAAATATTCTTAATGAATAAACAGAGTAAAATGTGCTTTTTATCCCGTCTTCACCATATTTTTTTATTTTTAACCCTATTCCGTTTCCGGATATGGCGGGGTATTCATTAAGGGCTGAGTTCAAGATACTGTTTATGAACCCGAATTTCCCGTAATTTATGTTAATGGAATTTTTAATTTGAGCAAAACCTGTAATCGTAAATAAAAGCAAAAACACTATTATAAAATATCTTTTTTTCATTCCATCCTGTAATTGGGAGCCTCTTTTGTTATGATAACATCATGAACATGAGACTCTCTCAGCCCGGCACTTGTAATCTTAATAAACCTGGCTTTGGATTTCAACTCTTGTATGTCAATTGCTCCTATATATCCCATGCCCGAGCGAAGTCCACCTGTCATTGTATTGATTATATGGATAACCGAACCTCTGTATGGAACTCTTCCTTCAACACCTTCCGGAACAAGTTTAGCTTCGGATAATTGTTCCTCCTGAAAATATCTGTCCCTGCTTCCTTTCTTCATAGCTCCGAGAGAACCCATCCCTCTGTATTGTTTATATGATCTGCCTTGAAAAAGGATTATCTCTCCAGGGCTTTCATCTGTTCCCGCAAACAAACTTCCGATCATGACCGAGCTTGCACCTGCGGCTATAGCTTTAACAACATCTCCCGAGAATTTTATTCCTCCGTCAGCTATTACGGGAATATCATGTTCTTTTGCAATATTGTAAACATCCGATATGGCTGTTATCTGCGGGACACCTATACCGGTAACAACTCTTGTTGTGCATATTGAACCGGGCCCAACACCCACTTTAATCGCATCGGCTCCTCTGTCGATAAGAGCTTTTGCAGCTTCCCCCGTTGCAATATTACCGGCGATAATATCAATATCTGGAAATTCGGCTCTGAGTTTTTCAAGTGTCTTTAAAACTTTGATGGAGTGTCCGTGTGCTGTATCTATCACTAATACATCAACCTTTCTTTCAACAAGTGTTTTCGCTCTTTCAAGAGTATCTTTTCCCACACCGACGGCCGCCGCAACAAGAAGTCTCCCCAACTTGTCTTTTGATGCATTGGGAAATTGTTTTCTTTTTGAGATATCCTTGACTGTGATTAATCCTTTAAGATTAAAATCATTATCAACCACAAGGAGTTTTTCTATCCTGTTAACATGCAATATTTTTTCGGCATCTTCAAGTGTGGTTCCCACGGGAACTGTTATCAGGTTCTCTTTTGTCATTAATTCGGAAACTTTTTTATCCATATCTTTTTCAAATCTGAGATCTCTGTTTGTTATTATCCCCACTAATTTACCGAATTCATTTACAACAGGGATGCCGGATATCTTGTATTTACCCATTATTGCAAGAGCCTCGTAGATTTTAGCTTCGGGTTTTATCGTTATGGGATCCACAATCATTCCGCTTTCCGATCTTTTTACTTTATCTATCTCCTCGGCTTGTTGTTCTATCGAAAGATTTTTGTGAATGACTCCGATTCCACCCACCTGAGCCATAGCTATGGCCATTTTGGCTTCGGTAACAGTATCCATGGCTGCGGCTGATATGGGAACATTAATTCGGACATTTTTTGAAAATCTCGTTTGTATATTAACTTCTGCGGGAAGAACCTCTGATTTTTGCGGGAGTAATAGAACATCATCAAAGGTTAAACCCTCTTTTATCGGTAATTCAACCATATTACCTCCTCTTTTTCTTCTTTTTCTTTGGTATTGAACCTTTTATTTTAAATTTCGGTTTCATCTCTCTTTTTATCTCTTCTTCAGGGACGGGGGTGAATGAAAACAGTATTTTCAAAGATTCCTCTTCTATTATATTTATTGTGTGTTGAAACATATCAAACCCCTCTCTTTTATATTCCACAAGAGGATCTCTCTGTCCGTAGCCTCTCAGTCCTATTCCCTCTTTAAGGTGGTCCATTGCAAGAAGATGTTCTTTCCATCGGGTATCAATTGTCTGAAGAAGTATGACTCTCTCTATCTCTCTCATCTGTTCATTGCCGACCAAATTCTCTTTTTCTTCATATATTTCATGTAATTTTTTCAAAACCTCTTCAAGATATTCATTTCCGTCAAAACCCTCTTTTTCTATATCAAGCATATCGGGATCAACAAAAAATTGCGCTCTCATTCTTGTTTTAAATCTATCCCAATCCCAATCTTCAAAAAAGGTTTCTCTGTTCATATTAGTTTCTTCACCTATTTGAAACAGGATATCTTCGGTTAATTGATTAAAGTATTCTTTTTGAGATTTTCCCTCGAGAATAGCTTTTCTCATTGCATAGATAACTTCTCTCTGTTTGTTCATAACATCATCATATTCAAGAAGATGTTTTCTTATGGAGAAGTTTTGTGCTTCTATCTGTTTTTGAGCTCTTTCTATTGCATTTGAAACCATCTTATGTTTGATAGGTTCTCCCTCTTGAAGCCCGCTTAATTGCATAATTCTTGATAATCTGTCCGCTCCCCAGATTCTCATAAGATCATCTCCGAGAGAGAGAAAGAATTTTGACATACCGGGATCCCCCTGCCTTCCGCATCTTCCCCTTAACTGATTATCGATTCTTCTTGCTTCATGTCTTTCTGTTCCTATGACATATAAACCGCCTAATTCAAGAACTTTATCGTGTTCCATTTTTGTTTTATCTTCAAAATCCTTAAGAGTTTTTTCCCATTCTTCGGGACTGATATCTTCAATCTTTTTCCCTTTCTTTTTAAAATATTCTCTTGTCAAAAATTCGGGATTACCGCCGAGAAGTATATCCGTTCCTCTTCCCGCCATATTTGTGGCGATTGTAACAGCTCCTATTCTTCCCGCTTGAGCGACAATTTCCGCCTCTTTTTCATGGAATTTGGCATTCAGGACCACATGTTTCACCTTTCTTCTTTTTAATAATCTTGATAATTTTTCCGATTTTTCTATTGAAACAGTTCCCACAAGCATGGGTTGCCCTCTGTCATTATGTTTTTTTATCTCTTCGACAACAGCATCCCATTTTTCTTCGGGTGTTCTGTATATCTCATCATCAAACTCTTTTCTTATAAGTTTTTTATTTGTGGGAATAACAAGAACGGGGAGTTTGTAAATTTCAAGAAATTCGGCTGCTTCTGTCTCGGCTGTTCCCGTCATACCCGAGAGTTTTCTATACATTCTGAAATAATTCTGAAAAGTTATTGATGCAAGTGTTTGATACTCTTCCTGAACTCTAACCCCCTCTTTTGCTTCAAGTGCCTGATGAAGCCCTTCGGAGTATCTTCTACCGGGCATCAATCTTCCCGTAAATTCATCTACAATAACAACCTGTCCGTCTTTAACCATATAATCAACATCTCTTTCAAAAAGGGAGTGAGCTTTAAGAGCTTGATTTATTGCGCTTACAAGTTCCATATGTTTAATATCATATATATTTTCCATTTTAAAATATTTTTCCGCTTTGGCAATCCCCTCTTCGGTTAGGGCAACTGTTTTGGATTTTTCATCCACCTCATAATCCCCTTCCTGTTTTCGAGGTTCCTTTTTTTGAGCAAACATTGATGAAACCTGCTCTTTATTTGTTATAATTGATTTTCTAAGAGGTCTGACAAATCTGTCAACTTTATAATATAAATCAACATTTTCTTCCGTAGGTCCCGAGATTATGAGAGGTGTTCTCGCTTCATCTATTAATATACTGTCAACTTCATCAACAATGGCGAAATTATGCCCTCTTTGAACAAGCTCTTCAATATAATATTTCATATTGTCTCTGAGATAGTCGAAACCGAACTCATTGTTTGTTCCATAGGTTATATCACAATTATAAGCGGCTTGTCTGTCCTTGTCCTCCATCTCATGCTGGATGAATCCGACGGTTAGCCCGAGAAATTCAAAAATCTTACCCATCCATTCTCTATCCCTTTTTGCAAGATAATCATTAACAGTTACAATATGAACCCCTCTGTTTTTTCTCGGATTTCCGTTTTCATCTATGGAATCAAGAGCATTAAGGTAAGCTGGCAGGGTTGCCACAAGAGTCTTTCCTTCCCCTGTTTTCATCTCAGCGATATTCCCCTTATGAAGGATAATACCCCCGAGAATCTGGACATCGAAATGTCGCATATTCACGACTCTTCTGCCGGTTTCTCTTACAACCGCGAAAGCTTCCGGTAATATATCGTCAAGATAATCCTTGACCCTTTCTTCAACTATTTTATCATCTTCATATTGATTATAAATCTCATTTATCTTTTCTCTGTAAATTGCGGTTTTCCCTTTTAATTCATCATCACTTAGTTTAACAATATCTGGTTCAAGTTCAGAGATTTTGCGAACAAGCGGATAATATTTTTTTAATTCCCTCTCATTCTTTGTTCCGAAAAATTTTTGCACAATCCAATCAAACATATCCAATTTTATATGTTTTATCTTATTTAGTCAATCGGACTTTTTTTACCTGAAACAGAAAATAAGGGAGAATAGAAAAGAACAAAGGTGAAAAAATGAAGTTATAACGGATGTTCTAAAAGAAAACCGGAAAATATCATGATAAAAAATATCCTCAACAGATGTAAGCTGGCTTAAAACAGAGATAATTTTCTGTTTTAAATCAACCGCTCCCTTTGAAATTAAGCCGCCTTTTAACTTTGAGTTATTTTCCCCTCATTATTTTATCTTCTTTATATTTAACTTTTGGAAAATATTTTTGTCCGCTTTGGTAGAAAATGCGGTTGGGTTTTCGGGGCAATTTCTGTCTATTGACTATGAGCAAAGAAAAAATTATCATATCTTTATGAAAATAGAAGAATTAAAATCTGTTTTGATCACAGGTGGTTATGGTTTCATAGGCTCAAATTTTATAAGATTATTAAGGGAAAAGAATCCTTCCGTTAAAATATATAATTTTGATAAATTGACCTATGCCGCAAATATAGAAAATCTTAAGGATTTTGAAAATGATTCTAACTATACATTTATAAGAGGGGATATTAAGGATGGTTCCATGCTTGATATAATTTTCCCCAAGGTGGAACTTGTCGTTCATTTTGCCGCTGAAACACATGTTGATCGTTCCATACATAATCCGGGTGAGTTTGTTTTAACCGATGTTTACGGCACTTTTTCACTTCTTGAAAAGATGAAACAACATAAAAATGTCAAACTTTTCATTCATATATCAACGGATGAAGTTTACGGAAGTATTAAAAAGGGGAGTTTTACCGAGGATTCCCCCATGAATCCCTCTTCTCCCTATTCAGCAAGTAAAACGGGTGCTGACAGACTTGCTTATTCCTATTTTAAAACTTATGAATTGCCGATAATTATTGTTCGACCGTCAAATAATTACGGCCCGTATCAACATGTTGAAAAATTCATCCCTCTGTTTATAACAAATGTTATCGAGGAAAGAAGTTTACCCCTTTACGGAACCGGAGAAAATATAAGAGATTGGCTTTTTGTTGAAGATAATTGCAAAGCGATAATGACTGTAATTGAAAAAGGAAAAACGGGAGAAGCTTATAATATAGGGGCGTCACAGGAGAAAAAAAACATTGAAGTTGTTGATATGATTTTGAATTATTTTAATAAAAGCAGAGACATTCTTGATTTTGTTGATGATAGAAGAGCTCATGATTTCAGATATTCTTTGAATTGGGATAAAATCGGTAAACTTGGTTGGAAACCCGAGGTAAATTTTGATGAGGGGCTTAAAAGGACTATAGAATGGTATATAAATAACAGAAATTGGTGGGAGAAGGTAAAAAAGGGGGAATTCAGTAATTTTTACCAAAAAAATTATAAAAAGGAATTACAATGAAAGCATTTATAACAGGGGTTACGGGTTTTGCGGGAACATATCTTGCGGATATACTGAAAAATAACGGGTATGAAATTTACGGAGTCTCTCTTGAAGATAGTGATGATAAAAACATATACAAGGGGGATATAAATAATAAAGAGTATCTATATTCGCTTCTTGATAAAATATCTCCAGATATTATTTATCATCTTGCGGCTACAACATCCGTCAGAAGATCTTGGGAGATACCGACCGAAACAATTAATAATAATTTTATCGTCAGTTTAAATATAATGGACTGGGTTAAAAGCAGAAAGGGAGTAAAACTTTTTATAATGGGCAGTGGTGAAACTTACGGAAACAGAAACTCATTCCCCATAAAAGAGAGTGATTTAATAGAGCCGCTTACCCCTTACTCTTTATCAAAATATCTTGCGGAGGAAACCGCTGTTTTCTTCAGTAAGAATCTCGGAACAAAGATTTATCTTTCAAGAGCTTTTAATTTCACAGGTCCGGGTCAAAGAGCTGTTTTTGTAATTCCCTCGTTTTCCAAACAATTGGCTGAGATGGAATTGGGATTAAGGGAAAAAATTTTAAAAGTGGGAAATCTTAAAGCTATCAGAGATTTTACCGATGTCAGGGACACTGCAAAAGCGATATATTTGATAACTGAAAAGGGTAGGTCGGGAGAGCCCTACAATATAGCGAGCGGCAGTTCGTATTCTATTGAGCAACTTTTATCAATTCTTCTCGAATTTGTTGATTTTAAGGTGGATATAATAAGAAATGAGAGTGAATTCAGAAAAAATGATATATTAAAACTTGAAGGTTCTTATGAAAAATTGTTTAATGATACAGGTTGGAAACCTGAAATAGATATTAAAACAACTTTAAAAGATAGTTTGGATTATTGGCGAAAAAAGTTAAGTGAAAAAAAATCTTGAGATTAAAAGAAAGATAATTCATGTTTTTTTCGGGCTTCCCGTTATTTTATACAGATTTATCCCTTTTGAATGTGTAATGGCAATCGCTATTATTGCCATTGTGCATAATCTTTTTATTGCCCCTTTTTACATGCGTTCTGTTTTTAAAAAAGAGAAAAAGATTGACATTGGAATTGTGATATATCCCATAGCGGTTCTAATATCCATAATTGTTTTTAAAAATAATCCTGTTTATGCATCCTTTATCTGGTTAACCCTGTCTTTCGGAGACGGTTTTTCAGGTTTAATCGGGGTTATATTCGGTAAAAAAAAATTAAAATATAATCCCGATAAAACTCTTGAAGGATTTTTGGCAGGTTTTATATCTTCTTCAACAGGGATGATTTTAATATATCTTTTATTAAGAAACAGATTTCCGCAAACACTTAATCCTAATGAAATCTTTTTCATGATTTTTTTACTCTCTTTTTCAACCTCTTTTGTGGAAACACTTCCTTTTAAAATCAATGATAATATCACTGTTCCGATAACAGGTTTTATTATCACTTTTATCTTTATAAATTCAAGCGGAATCTCTCTTTTTATTAATACGGATAAAAATCATATAATATATTCCATTTTACTTTTTCTGTTTGCCGCAGCATCTTATATCCTTAAATTTCTTAATCTTTCGGGGAGCATATCAGCTTTTGTCATAGGATTTTCCATTTTATGCTTATCGGGAATTTATTCCCTCGGACTTTTAATAATATTTTTTATTTTATCGATTGCCGCCACAAAATTCAGGGACGATTATAAAAGAATCATGGAGATTTCGGAAGAAAACAATGGAATCAGAGGGTTGACAAGTGTTTTACCTAAGGGGATTGTTCCCCTTTATGTCTCTCTTCTTATCGCTTTTCATCCGAGTATGATTTATTTTAAGATTATATACCTTGTTGTGATAGGAACAGCTCTTTTTGATACTGTCAGTAGTGAGATAGGGAAAGGGTATGCGGGGCAAACATTCTCACTGTTAAAACTCAGAAGGGTTTATCCGGGAGAAAGAGGGGGAATATCCGTCGAAGGAACTGTTGCTGGTTTTATCTCTCTGTTTATCCTTTATTATATAGGGTATTATTTTAATATGTTGAGAGTTGAATATTTGGGGATAATGATATTGGCCCCTCTTATCTCAAATATTTTGGAGCCTTATTTTTATTTTATTGTAAAAGGGGAAGAGAGGATAAAAAAAGCGATTGTAAATTCACTTAATTTATTATCAGCTGTTTTTATAATGATTATTTTTATTTATCTGTAAAAAAAGAGGCTACCCCTATTGAGATAGCATCGGATTCATCCTCTTTCATCTTGTTTGTATCAACCTTGATAAAATATTTAAGAGCCTCTTTTACTTGGGATTTTTGTGCTCTTCCGTATCCTGTGATTATATTTTTTACATCGGTAGGGGATATTGAAATTGTTTTAAGATTATTTTCAAAACCAAGATATATCAAAGCGCCCCTGAGATGAGCAAGGAGAAAAGAGCTTCTGACATTTATTCCCGTGAAAATATCCTCTATGATTATTTTATCAACTTGATATTGTTTTAAGATTTGTTTTATCTCTGTTGTTATTATGAAAATTCTTTCTTCAAAAGAAAGTGTTTTATCGGTTGATATTATTCCGCTTTTTATAAGGGTTAATTCATCGCCGTTTTTTTCTATGACGGCAAAACCGGTTCTATTTAATCCCGGGTCAATACCTATTACCCGTTTGCAAATTTGTCTATCTCCTCATCGCTAATATCAAAATTAGCCCAAACATTCTGAATATCATCATGATCTTCAAGAACTTCCATAAGTTTTAACATCTGATTCGCTTGTTTACCTTCGAGTTTAACAAATGTTTGGGGGATTAGTCCCACTTTCGCATCATCATATTCAACGCCATTTTCTTTAAAAGCATTGACAACGGTATCAAAATCTTCGGGTGTCGTATAAACAACGAAATTGGATTCCTCCTCCTGCATATCCTCTGCGCCCGAATTTATAACGAGCTCCATAAGTTTTTCCTCATCTATTTTATCTTTAGGAACTATTATGAAACCTTTCCTGTGAAACATCCATGCGACACAGCCTGATTCTCCCAAATTCCCGCCGTGTTTTGAAAAAATATGTCTTAATTCGGCAACCGTTCTGTTTTTGTTGTCGGTTACTGTTTCAAGATAAACTGCAACCCCTCCCGGTCCGTATCCTTCATATTTTATCTCTTCATAATTTACCCCTTCTATTTCACCGGTTCCCCTTTTAATAGCTTTTTCTATATTATCTTTGGGCATGTTTGCTTGCTTTGCGTCTGCTATTGCTTTTCTTAATCTTGAATTTTTCTCGGGATCTCCCCCTCCCTCTCTTGCTGCAATTTGAAGTTCCCTGATAAGCCTTGTGAATATTTTACCCCTTTTTGCATCAACCGCAGCTTTTTTATGTTTTATCGAATGCCATTTGGAATGTCCTGACATATCAACCTCCTTAGTATTGAATATTGAATTTTATCACATAGAATTTATTCTTTCAAATATTATTTTTTTCCGATAAAAACAGAGATTGATTGTTTTACTTTTGAAAGATATTTTTCATAACTGAAGTTTTCTTCAGCGAATTTTTTCCCTTTTTCCCCCGCTTTTATCCCCTCTTGGGATAATCCTCTGTTTATCCCTTCCGCTATCCCTTCCGGGGTAGGGGGGATTAGAACAGAGATTTCATCCGTTAAAATCTGAGTATGGCTCAGTATATTTGTTGCAACTATCGGTTTTCCCGATTTTAGATAACTGTATATTTTAAGCGGGGTATTTGTTCCCTCTTTTCGCGGAGACAAAAGTAAATCGGCTGCTTTAATATAATTTATTATCTCTTTCTTAGGAACCTGTTTTATAAATTTTATTTTACTGTCATCGGGTTTATAATTATTTTTGATTTTTGCTATCTGCTCCTCATCTCCGCCGACAACCAAAATTTTAACATCATCTTTTAAAAGTTCGGATGCTTTTACAAGAAGATCTATCCCTTGGTAGTGTTCAAGAGTTCCCGCATAAAGAGCTATTTTTTTATCGGGAAACATATTTTTAATCTCTTTTATCTTTGTTTTATCGGGCTCATACTCTTCATCCAAAAAATTTTCAATTAATATAATGGTTGAGTTTTCGAATTTCGATTTCACATGGTTAAAGAGTTCGGGGCAAATCGTTATTATTGAATCCGAGTTTTTAAGGACAAAGTTTTCAAGAATGGTGAGAGTTTTGATAATTGTTTTTGATTTTGTGAAATTGAAATTTGTCATTTGTTGAGGGAGTGAAGAATGCATATCATAAAGATGGGGTTTTTTAAAAAATTTATTCAAAAAAGCACCGAGATATCCCCCCTCCTCATGAGTATGAATGATGTCATATCTTTTAAAAACAGCATAATAGAATGCTTTGGGAAACAAAAACATATCAAGTATGATTTTTTTTAAAGAGGGACCTATCTTCACTTTTTTAATAAAGGGAACTTTGAAACTTCTTATGATTCTCAGGTTTTTGATTTCAACATCCTCCCCTATCGGGTATGTGATAATATCGATTTTATGTCCTAATTCGGATAATGCTTTTATTCGATAAAATTCACTGAAAGGGGTTCCTCTCGGTTCAAAAAAAGGCTCGGGGGCTATCATTAATATTTTCATTTTATTTCCTTAATAAATATTTAAGATTGAGATTTTAACATTTATAACCTTATTATTCAACCTTATCCTCTTAAACATGTTGAATAGAGTTGATTTTATCTGTTAAAAAATGATATTCTACCCTTTAATAAATTGAAACGGAGAAAAAAATGGAGATAATAATAAAATCAAAAGATGAGTTAAAAGAAAGATTGGAAAAGGATACGGCTCAGCTTTTATATTTTTCCACCCCTACTTGTAATGTTTGTAAAATATTAAAACCTAAAATTATTAAAATGCTTGAAGAAAAATATCCTGAGATGGGATTTTATTATATAGATGTTGAGGAACATAAAGAAATAGCCGCGGAAAATTCGGTTTTTACAATACCTACAATTCTTGTATTTTTCGATAATAAAGAGACAATAAGAAAGAGCAGATATGTCGGGGTAAAAGAGTTAGAAGAGCTTATTCGTCGCCCTTATTCAATGTTTTTTGAATAGTATAATAAATAAATCTTTTATTTATAATAATCCCTGTTTTTTATACCAAGCTATTGTTATTTTCATCCCCTCTTTGAATTTTATTTTAGGGGAATAATTAAAGAGCTTTTTGGCTTTTTCTATTGAAAGAGGTTTGCTTCTCTCAAAAAAAGCAAGACTTGATGATGTTAACGGGAGAGTTATTCCGAGAGGTTTGGAGATTGCATCAAGAGATTTTGCCAGAAGTTTGAGTGGAAGAAGCGGGATTTTAAAAGGGAGAATCTTTTTATTAAGAGTTTTGGCAATGGTTTTTACCATCTCTTCTATTGTTAAAATTTCATCCGAGCTCATATTAAATATCTCTCCCGAAGGGATGTTTTTTGATTTCATTAAGAGGATTATTCCTTCTGCAATATCTTCAACGAAAACAGGGGTTTGTTTACCATCCCCTTTCCCGGCTATAAAAAAATATCCTTTATTTATTGTTCTGAAAAGTTTAAGTGTTCTTTTATCCTCGGGACCATATATCCAACCCGGCCGGATAATCTTTATGTTTATTTTATCTTTGAATTTTAATACAGCTTTTTCCCCTTCATATTTTGTTTTTTCATAATTATCTTCAGGGGTGGGAGGAAAGTTTTCATCAATAACCCCTTGTTTTGTCCCTTTCCCGTAAACTCCAGCGGAGCTTATGTATATGAAATTTTTTATTCCGGAAGAAATTGCCGCTTTAACCATATTTTCGGGAAAAAGAGTGTTTATTTTATAATAATAATCATAATCAGCTTTTGTCCATCCGAGAGCAGCAGCCATATGAATGATTGTATCAGCTCCGGCTATAATTTGTTTTAGAAAATCAAAGGATATATTATCTGTTTTTATCTCTTTTACCCCTTTGATTTTTGAACTTGTTTTATTGATAAGATTTACAGTTTCATACCCTTCATCAACAAGTTTTCGTAAAACGAATTTTCCCAAAAAACCGGAACCACCTGTAACAATTATCATTTGAGATGATATAATAATTATAAAAACCGGTCAATTATTTTTTTTCCATAAAATACGAATAAGAAGGAAAAACGAATTATAAAAGAGGATTAAAATATATGTTAGGAAGCCATGTAATTGCTTGGTTTTATAATTGGGTTTTAAAAACAAAAATATGTTTTATTAGATTTCGAGGAATGATTACTATTGTTTCTCCATTTTCTATGGTTGATTTAAGCTTTTCACCCGATAGTGTTCTGAATATCGAGTTTGCGGGAAATATTTTTTTAAGAGAGATTCTTTTTGTATTATTATTATCGGGAAAATGAAATATATGGACAGTATCAGCTTTTTTATTGAATCTTATATTCCCGAAACCATATATTTTAAAAGTTGTTGTTCCATAAATAGCTTCTCCGTTAATTTTAAGCCATTCACCAATCTCCTTCAGTATTTTGTAAGCTTCGGGATCCCAATCACCTTCGGGTGAGGGAGCGATATTTAAAAGGAGATTTCCCCCTTTTGATACTATATCAATAAGCATTCGGATAATTTGCTCTGATGATTTATATATCGGTTTTTTAACAAAAGACCAACTTTGAGACATAGGAATACAGGATTCCCAAGGGTAGGGAATAATATTCTCGGGGACAGTATTTTCTGGAGTCAGATAATTTTGATTCTTCCCTTCGACAGATCTGTCAACAACTATCATATCTGGCTGTTTTTCTCTGATTCTATCAACTAATTCATCCATCTTTATATCTTGTGATACTATTCTGTGCTTAATAAAGCCTGTTTTTGATTCTTTGGCTTTTTCTTTATAAAAGTTTTCAATATCCTGTTTTGAACTCTTTGCAACCCAGCCACCGTCAAGCCATATAATATCAATCTTTCCGTAATTACTCACAAGCTCCATAATCTGATTATGGGTAAATCTGACAAATTTATTCCAAAGCGACGGATAAGTAGCGGGATCATAATTCACATTCCTATCGAACGGTGGGAAAGAGGGGTTCCAATAGTATTCTGAGTGCCAATCGGGTTTTGAAAAATAAGCACCCACCCAAAGCCCCTTCTTCCTGAAACTATTAAAAATCTCTTTTGTTATATCGGCTCTTTTATTTTTACCGAAGGGGCAATCTTTAGCCGTTATCTTATAATCAGTGTATTTTGTATCAAACATGCAAAATCCGTCATGGTGTTTTGTGGTAAAGATAAGGTATTTCATGCCCGCCTGTTTCGCAGCTTTTGCCCATTTGTCGGGATTAAATTTCACAGGATTAAAACTGTTTTTAAGAGATTCATACTCCTTTTTGTATTTGAAATAGTTTTCGGGATTTTTGCCGGTTGTTCTTTTACACCATTCATAATCTTCGGGAACAAGGGACCAAGATTCCACTATTCCCCACTGACTGTATATGCCCCAGTGCATCAAAAGACCGAATTTCAGATTTTGCCATTTTTTGATTTTTTCTCTTACGAGAGGGTTTGAATCTGTGATATATCTATATTGTTTTGCATAAGATACGATTAAAACAGATAAAAAAATAAGGATGATGAAATATTTTTTTTTCATTAAATGATAATAGCCTTGAAACCTTGTTTTGTCAAGGAGTTTACAGATAAAAAAAGCGCTTGCTTGGAATGGACGGAAGAGAAAAGGGGGAAAGCAAGGGGTGTTGTATATCTCTTTATAAATTTCTATTGCTGTATATATAGGGAAGTTTATTTTGTGTGAATCTTTTCATGTCGTCATCTTGTATTTTATTAATCCTGTTTTTTTTATTATTCGATTTTTATAATAAAAACTCTAAAGTCTCGGCCTGTAAAAATTATAAATTGCAAATGGATATTATCGGAGCAAAAAATAAGCGGTAAAATCTTCCGATTTTATGCATCTTATGCCGATTTATTGACATATTACTGATAAAAAGTCCCATGAATACTTAATTATAGAATGGCATAATATTTGATAATTAATTTTAATAAGGAGGTTTATATGTGGAATGGATATTATACCGCGGCATCGGGAATGCTTTCAACGATAAGACAACTTGATATTGTTTCAAATAATCTTGCCAATATATCAACCTCGGCTTATAAAAAGGATAAGATGAGTATTGAAACGATTAAGTTTAAAAACCCTTCAGCCCAATCCGATAGTTTTGATGAAATCCTGAATAATCAGGCAAGAATAGCCGGAGTATCGATTGATTTTGAGCCCGGTTCCATAAAAACCACGACAAGAGAGCTTGATATAGCTCTTCTGAATCCCAAAGGTTTTTTTGCAGTTAAAACTGAAAACGGGATAAGATATACGAGAGACGGAGAATTTTATATCAATGATAAAGGGGTGCTGACAAATAAAAACGGATACATTGTTATGTCAAAATCGGATAAACCGATAAAAATAATCGGAACTAATAATAAAGTTAGTTTTAGTGAAAAAGGGGATGTTTATATAGGTGAAAATCTTATCTCCACGCTGAAAATCGTTGATTTTAAAAACAGAGTGAATTTGAGAAAAGAGGGTAAATCTTTGTTTGTCTATAATGGTAAAAAAAATGAGATATTTGAGGTGAAAGATCCTCAAGTGAGAACCGGAGCTCTTGAAAGATCCAATGTATCAATTGCAGATGCAATGGTGGATATGATAAAAATAACAAGGATGTATGAATTTCAGCAAAGAGTGATGGACACAATTTTGACTGATATTGCCAAAAAAACAACGGATGAAGTTGGAAAACCATAAATATAGGAGGAAAGAATGTTAAGAAGTTTATTTTCGGCGGCTTCCGGAATGCAAGCACAAGCTTTGAATATTGATGTTATCTCCCATAATCTTGCAAATGTTAATACTGTTGGTTTTAAAAAATCAAGAACTGAGTTTGAAGATTTATTATATAATACTGTCAGAGAGCCGGGGGCAAAATCAACGATAAACACTGAGATTCCAACCGGAATTCAGGTTGGTCTCGGTTCGAGAATAATAGGTGTAAACAGAGTTTTTTCCCAAGGGAATTTTAAAAGAACGGGAAATGCTCTTGATCTTGTTATAGAGGGGGACGGTTTTTTTCAAGTTACACTCCCCGATGGCTCAATAGCTTATACAAGAAGCGGAAATTTTTCAAAAGATTCGACCGGAAGGGTTGTTACCCCCGAAGGATATCCTCTTGAACCTCCTTTGAATATACCTGCTGATGCCATAAGTGTTACTATCGGAAATGACGGAACTGTTTCTGTTATAAGTGCGGGCTCGAATACAGCCACTGAGATAGGAACCATTCAACTTGCAAAATTTATTAATCCGGCGGGTTTAAAAAGCATAGGTAAAAATATGTATACTCAAACAACATCATCGGGGGATCCTATTTTGGGAACACCCGGACTTGAAGGTTTCGGAACTTTGGCACAAGGCTTTCAGGAACTTTCAAATGTTGATATTGTCGAAGAGCTTGTTGAGATGATTATAGCTCAAAGAGCTTATGAGACAAATGCAAGATCGATTAGAACGGCGGATGAGATGCTTAACAGAGCGATAAATCTCGGAAGGTAAATAATGAGATTTAAAACATTGTTTTTTATTTTTATTTTTTTAATCTCCGTGGTTTTACTGAATTCTCGGGTTATGGTTCAACTTCACAGTAAAGCTGTAATCAAATCCGATATTATATATATGAAAGATATTGCCTCCATTTATTCAAACTACAGTAATCTTAAGGATAAAGTGGAAAAAATAATTATCTCGAAAGGGAAAAGTATTGATAGTGTTGATAGAAAAACAATTTATATGAAACTTATCAATAACGGGATAAACGGATTTAAAGTTGTTGGTGCAAAACAAGTTGAAATATTAAAAGGGAAAAAGAGAGTATCTAATTCTTTAATGAAAAAAAAGATAGAAAATTATATAAGATCTCGGTTCGGTTATGCTTCCGATATTAAAATAATATATCAGAAAATCCCCGATATAAAACTTCCTTCGGGAGGTAAAATAGTTTTGCAAAGATATGGAAAAGGGTTTTCAAACTCCTATCTTCTGAAAGTGCTGTTAATTAAAAACGGTAAGATTATAAAACAGGATTTTGCACAAGTATATGTGAAAATTTGGGCGAAAATTCCTGTTGCGACTAAATTTATCCGAAGGGGGAAGATATTAACGAGTAGTGATTTCAGATGGGAAATCAGGGAGATTAATTATGGAAATTATGATTTTGCTGGAAATTCATCCCAAATAATAGGTAAAAAAGCTCTTTATTCCATAGGCTCGGGAAATGTTATAAGAAACAAGGTATTAAGTAACAAAATATCTGTAAAAAGAGGTGAAATTATAAGAATAATGGTTAGAATGAATGGTATTAGCATATCTACCATAGGAAAAGCTTTAACTTCAGGTATTAAAGGACAGATGATTAAAGTTGTAAATCTGAAATCAAAGAAAAAACTTGAAGGTAAAGTTATAGGGGAAAATCTTGTGGAGGTATTCGTATTATGAAAAAGACACTGTTTTTTATTATATTTTTATATGGTTCATTAATATTGTTTGCTCAAGATGCTCCTGGGCATAGAACTTCCCTTTGGGATAATTCAAAATCCCTTTTTAATGACCCTAAAGCAAAAGCAATAAATGATATAGTCATAATAAAAGTAGAAGAAAGCACAAAAGCTGAAAATTCGGCGGAAACAAAAACCAAAAAAGGTTCTTCGAGTTCTCTCGGGATTAATACATTTTTGGGGTTTGAAAAATCTCTTGCGGGAAAAATGAATCCCAATTTTGACCCCACATCAATGTTCGGTCATAGTGTTTCAAAAAAAGATGAAGGGGCGGGCTCTACAAAATCCACGACAAAGATTCAAGGATATATAGCCGCAAAAGTTGTTGAGGTGATACCGAACGGAAATCTTATAATAGAGGCGAAAAAAGAGATAATAGTTAATAATGAAAAACAAACAATGATTTTACGAGGGATGGTGAGGCCGAGAGATATAGATTATAACAATTTTGTATCTTCAAATGCGGTTGCTGATGTTCAGATTATGATAAAAGGTAAAGGAGCTGTTGCGGAACAACAGAGAAGAGGATGGTTATCATGGCTTTTAAGTATTGTTTGGCCGTTTTAAGGAGAGGAAAGATGAAAAAAAGGATTTTACCTGTTATTTTTTTATTTATAACAATATCCTTAATCTCCATGGAAGTAAGATTAAAAGATATCTCAACTTTCGAAGGGGTCAGGGATAATGAATTGATAGGTTATGGAATAGTTGTGGGGCTTAATGGAACAGGGGATACAACACAAAATAAATTTACATTTCAAGCCATAGCGAATATGCTTGATAAAATGGGAGTTACCGTGGATCCCAAACAATTTCAATTAAGAAATGTTGCCTCGGTTATGGTAACGGGAAAACTTCCGATGTTTGCAAGATCAGGTTCCAAAATAGATGTAACTGTTTCCTCTATGGGTAGTGCCAAGAGTATTCAGGGGGGGATATTATTAATGACTCCGCTTAAAGCTGCAAACGGTCAGGTTTATGCGGTAGCTCAAGGCCCTGTATCAATAGGGGGATATAATGAAGGTGGTGGTGGCGGTAATGTTCGTAAAAACCATCCTACGGTCGGAATTATACCCGGAGGGGGAATCGTGGAAAAAGAGGTTCCTTTCTCCTTTTCAAATGAGGGATATTTGAATCTTTTACTTTATAATCCGGATTTTACAACAGCATCAAGGGTGGCTGAAAGAATTAACAGTGTTTTGGGATTAAAGAGCGCAAAAGCTCTTGATTCCTCCACGATAAAAATAGATGTCCCCCCCTCTTTCCGGGGAAAAACGGTGAAACTTGCATCAGTTATAGAAAATATAAATATAACCCCTGATTCAAAAGCTGTTATCATAATAAACGAGAGAACGGGAACAATTGTATTCGGTGAAAATGCAAAGATAAGTAAAGTTGCAATAGCACACGGAAGCCTAACAGTGGCAATTCAAACTCAACAATTTGCCTCCCAACCTCCTCCGATGTCTGGAGGACAAACCGTGGTTATGCAAAATCAAAAAACGGATGTAACCGAAGAGCAAGCATCTTTTATGATGATGGAGGGGCCTACTGTCGGTGATTTGATAAAAGCTCTAAATTCCATAGGAGCAACACCGAGGGATATAATAGCCATACTTGAAGCTATAAAAAGAGCTGGTGCCATTAATGCGGAGTTAAAGATAATATGAGTATAGGATTCGGGAAAATTCCGGTAATAGATCCATTCCTTTTGACTAATCAATCGGAAAAACTGAATTCAGTGGATTTTTCCAAACTTTCGGATAAAGAGAAAAGAGCAAAATTAAAATTAATAGCTTCTCAGTTTGAGGAGATTATGGTAAACACCCTTTTGAAAACTTCCACCGAAGCAAACAAAGTTTTCGCAAAAGGGGATAATGAGAATTACGGATTGAATATGGGCTTTTATAAAGATATGAATAACTATTATTTAAGCCAAAGTATAGTGGCTGAAGGGGGGCTCGGACTTCAAGATCTTATCGTGGAACAATTGATGGACAAATTAAATATAAAAAATAAAAATATTGTAGATAAACAAAATAATAATTTAATAAAAAAGGGATTAAAGTTTAATCATGAAAAATTATCTTTTTCTCAGCCTGTTAAAGGGAGAATATCATCGGATTTCGGTTGGAGAATAGATCCTTTTGACGGAAAAAAAAGGTTTCATAATGGGGTTGATATAGCGGCTCCCGAGGGAACACCCGTCCAATCGGTTGAAACAGGGAAAGTTGTATTTGCAGGGAGAGAAAAAGGGTATGGAAATTTAATAATCTTAGAGCATATAAATGGTTATAAAACATATTATGCTCATTTAAAGGAGGTGAAAGTAAAAGAGGGTGATATAATAGGAAAAGACGAGATTATAGGTAATGTTGGGAAGACAGGGAGAGCGACGGGTCCGCATCTTCATTTTGAAATCCGAAAAGGCAGATATGTTTTAAACCCCGAGGATAAGGTTTTATCTATTAAGTTTATGAAGAATCTTCCGATAAAGAAAACGGATGGAGGTTAGTGATGATAAAGATATTTAAAACAACCGATATTAAGAACAATGGAATAACCGATAAATCTGTAAAAGATTCCAAAAACAAGAATGATAATTTAAAAACGGGAAATTTTTTAAACCCGAACAATGATATAGTGGATATCTCAGGTCTGAGTGAAATTTTTTCCACTGCAAAAAAAGAGATGGAAAACATACCGGATATACGGGAAGATAAAATCAATCTTTTAAAACAAAAGATAGAAAACGGTGAATATAATATAGATGAAACCAAAGTAGCGGATAAAATTATAGAAAATCATATAATTGATGAACTTGTATAGAGGTAAAACATGTCTGATGTTGGAAAAGTTAGTAGAAATACACCGAAACCTTTTCCGACCATAAGAAAATCAAATGACCCTTTAAAACCTGAAACAGGTGAGGTCGAATTCTCCCAATATATGGCTGAAACGGATGAAATAAAGAGGAAAGTCGTTGAAAGTGCTGCGGAAACAGAAGGTTCCGTAATAAGAGAAGAAGAGAGAAGAAAAAAATTAAGATTAAAATCCAAAAAAAAGGATACTGAAGATGACAAAGAGATGGAAGAATATGAAACAGAAGGAGATGATGAAAATGATGATGAAGGAAAGATTGTGGATTTAGAGGTATAAAATGGAAGAAAAAATATTTAAAGAATTGTATCTTTTTATGAAAGATTATTTGAAAGTTTTAATAGAATCTTATGAGGAGAGTTTAAATTTAAGAAAGATTTTAAGAGAGAATAAAATAGAGAGAATTGAAAGAATGATTCCGAGAATAGAAAATTTTGACATTAAAATTAAGATGCTTGAAAATACAAAAAACAGTTTACTGTCAAAACTCGCTAAAGCACTAAATATAAATGTCGGAAGCATAGATTGGGAACTTGTCGGAAACAGAGGGGGGAAGGAGATAGCAGAACTCGGTAAATTAATCGAAGAAAAAGTAAAGAATCTTGTAGATGCTAATATTGTGAATAAAATAATTATCGAAAGACTGATAATGTTTAACAGTTCTCTTCTTAATGTTATAAGAAATGACGGGGATTCATTATACAGTTCCGACGGTAATATTAACTCTTCTCATGAGAATTCGATGTTAGAGGAGGTTTGATATGGTAGGATTATTTAGTTCTCTTGAACTTGCTAAAAAGAGTCTTATGACTCATCAGTTTGTTTTTCATGTTATAGGGCATAATATAGCTAATGTTAATACACCTGAGTATTCAAGGCAAAGAGTTGAACTCGGAGTTGTCAGACCTTTTCGACTCGGAGAAAGGACTGTTGGTGTTGGAGTTGATGTTCTCGGTGTTCATGGTGTCCGAGATAAATATCTTGAATACCAAATACAAAAAGAGGTTCAGGGAAGGGGTGAAGCTTCATATATGTCGGGAAGTTATAAAATAATAGAATCAATTTTTCAAGAACAAACGGATACCGGAATTTCAAAGATAATGGGGAATTTTTTTAATTCATGGAATGATTTAACCGTGAATCCGACGGGTCTTCCCGAAAGATCGACCGTTTTAAATAATGGTAAGGTTCTTGCGGACAAAATAAAAGAGGCTTACAGAAGATTAAAGGAACAACAGGCGGTTGAAAACGGAGATGTTTCATCAATGGTAAAAGATATTAATGAGACCGGAAAGGAGATAGCAAAACTTAATATGGAGATAGCGAGCGGAGAAGCCGGCGGAGAAGAGATGAATGATTTAAGAGACAGAAGAAACAAACTTTTGCAGGATTTGGGAGAAAAAGTCGGAATTAATGTTTATGAAAATGAGATGCATCAGGTAACAGTTGAAATAGCTTCAAGACCTTTTATCGTTGGAAACAATTTAAATGAGCTTTCCGTTCAAAGGAATGCAAGCAATTCAAATTATTATGATATATATATTAATGAATCGGGTCATGTTGTGAATATAACCAATCAGATAGACGGTGGAGCAATGAAAGGTCTTATAACAATGAGAGATTCGAGAATCCCCGAATATCTGACAAAATTGGATAATCTTGCTTATGGTTTGATTACAAATGTCAACAATCTTCATAGCGGAGGGTTTGATTTAAACGGTAATACCGGAGTTAATTTTTTCACCCCCTTTGTTCCTACTACCCCCGGAGATTACACCGGAGCAGCCGCTCTTATTGAGGTAAATCCCGCTATTGCATCTGATCCCGAAGCTGTTGCAGCTTCTTCTGTCGCGGGGGAAATCGGTAATAATACCGTAGCTCTTCAAATAGCTGATCTTGAAAGAGCGTATAATACGGTTGATAGTGATAATGACGGAACTTTTGATTATGGGACATTCCATGATTATTATCATCAACTTGTAACAAGTGTGGGAGCCGAGGCATTAAACTCTTATACGAGAGAAACAGCGGAGGGCGAAATAATAACAAATCTTCAGGATAGAAGAAGTGAAGTCTCATCGGTTTCTCTTGATGAAGAGAGTGCCACACTTATTCAGTTTCAAAAAGCTTATCAAGTGATGGCAAGATTTATGGGGGTCGTGGATAAAATGACCGATATAATGATTAATCTCGGGAGGTAAAAAATGAGAGCAAACGAGAGTATATGGTATAGGGATGCATTGTTTTATATTAATTTAACCAAATTAAGATATGATAAGGCAATACAAGAGACAACTTCCGGCAAAAAGATACATAAAATTTCGGATGATCCTTCCGGAGCCGCTTTTGCTCTCGGATTAAAGGATAGAAGGGGGCAGATTGAACAATTTACAAAAAACCTTGATACTGCGAGAATATATCTTTCCAATGCCGAGGATGTGTTAAACAAAGTTCAAAATGTTTTAAATAAAGTTGTAACAGATGCAAGTGAGGGAGCAACGGACACTATGGATCTCTCTCAAAAACAATTAATTGCAAATGATATAGACCAATTGAGAACTCAAATAATGGATCTTGCCAATACAAGGGTTATGAACAGATATCTTTTTTCGGGAACTCTGATTGATACCCAACCTTTTACTGAGACAGGAGGGGTTGTGGGATACAATGGAAATACAAATAATATAGATGTTCAAATAGGATATTCCATAAGAGTTACTACAAATCTACCCGGAGATCAGGTTTTTACAAATGGTGCGGATGATGTTTTTCAAGTCCTTGCGGATATAAGAGATCATTTGAATGCAAATGATTCTGTTGCCGTGTCAAATGATATACCGAGGCTCGGGAGCATCCTTGATAATATGGCACATCAAAGAGGGATAATTGGTAACAGGATGCATGAGCTTGATATTATGAGAGATAGCCTTAAGGAATTTTCAAATAATCTTCAGGAGAAGATCTCCGAGATAGAGGATGCAAATATGCCGGAAGCGATATCAAATCTCATGAAAGAGGAGACAGGTTTAAGAGTAACTCTTCAAGCCGCATCAAGAATTCAAAGGATTACATTATTTGATTATTTAGGGTAAAATACGGTATGAAAATAAAATCAAGAAGTTTCGGAGAACTTGAATTTAAAGAGGAGTCAATAGTCAATTTCCCCGAAGGGATAATAGGTTTTGAGAACCTTAAAAAATGGATTCTGATTGAAAATCAATCCATGGAACCTTTTAAATGGATTCAATCCATAGAAGACGGGAATATCGCTCTTATGGTTATTGACCCCCATCTTATAAGAAGCAATTATAAGATGGCGATTCCATCAATTGAACATCAAAAGATAGGGTTGGAAAATTTGGAAAAAAGGGATGATTGGATAAGTTTTTGTGTTGTTGTTCCGAAAGAGGATATTAAAAATTCAATCGTTAATTTGAAAGCACCCATATTAATCAATTTGAAAGAAAAAACAGGTAAACAAATAATTCTGTTGAATGATGATTATGATGTGGAGGAAAAGTTTTTTTCGGAAGAAACAGTTCGTATGAAGATGGAGCAGGAGAAAGGATAGGTGCTTGTTTTAACCAGAAAGAAAGGGCAATCCATAATTATAGGTGATAATATAAAGATTAAAATAGTGTCAATAAACCCGTCAGGTGTTGAAATAGGGATTGAAGCACCGAGAGATATAAATATTGTCAGGGAGGAACTTCTTGAAAAAGTAAAATCATTGAATATGGAAGCGGCAAACCTGAAGATAGAAAAGGATTCCTTAAACAAACTAAAAAAAATACTTAAAAAATAGAATTAAAACTATTTAATCGGTGAAAGGATAAAAATCATAATATCCCAAAATATGTGAGAAAGAATAACAAGTGACGGATTTTTTGTTTTCATATATAAAAATCCCCAAAATAATCCGCAAGTTAAAGCAGCGAGAATAAGAATAGGATTAAATGATATCAGATGAACGGCTGTGTATAATATAGCCGTTAATAATAATGCAAAATATTTCTTCATATGATTTTCCAAACTTTTTTGTATGAAACCTCTCCAAAATACCTCCTCACCGAAAGCTATGGGAAAAATGAGCAGAACAGAGATTACAAGAGGTGATAGACCTGTTTTATTAGCGTATATATTATCAAGGAATATCCATCTGTCATTTAGAATATTAAATTTCAGATTAATCAGGATTAAAATTTTATTTCCGACAAAAAAGATAAAATAGAGAAATAAAGCGGATATAAAGGAATAGAGAATATTTGTATAACTGATTCGTATCTCATCAAATACCGATTTATCAAAAAGAAAAACAATGAAGATTAAAAGAGAAACCGCAAGGCTCATAGAGAGCCAAAAATTGAAAGGTTTTAAACCGAAAACAATCCCCCATAATATAAAGGCAAAAAATAATGATATGTAAATTTTATTAATATTCAAATTATTTTACATATAATTTGATTAATATTCCTACGATAAATAAGATACTGAAAACCATATGAAATTGGGAAGTGAAAGCATCGATCATTGCGAACTTTTTTTCCTCTGTTTTTTCTTTGTTTTTAACAAGGTTGATAAGTCTTAATGACACGGGAAGAGAAAAGAATATAATCAGAGTAAACCACGGGAGCTTATATAAAAGAACTAAAGTAATGACCGATAGATATGAAAGCATTATTAAGGAATAATACATTGTTTTTGCTTTGTTTAATCCCAAGTTTATTGCAACTGTTTTTATGTTTGCCGCTTTATCATTTTCCATATCCCTTATATTATTTCCGTGTAAAATTGCAACAACAATAAAAGCAATAGGTAGAGCGTAAAGGACGGGTGTCCATGAGAATATATGAGTTTGAATAAAATACGCCCCGAGAACCATTGCGGGACCAAAAGCTATAAAAACAGCGATATCTCCGAGGGCTTTGTATTTTAATGCTACAGGGCCTGCGGTATAAAAAAAACCGAGAAACCCTCCGGTGAGAATAATCATAAGAAAGGTTATTTTATTCGGTAAAACAGCAAGAAAATACAAGCCGATTGCCATAGATAGAAGAAAAAGGATAATAGCTCCTTTTAATAGTGTTTTCGGAGTTAATATTTTCTCGACAAGCAGTCCGCTTGAACCATAGGTTCCCTCTCTGTCAACATTCTTTTTATAATCAAAATAATCATTGAACATATTTGATGCAGCGTGAATACTAACCGAACCGATTAAAGCCATAATAAGATAAAGCCAATTAAAATTTATTTCGGGAAACTCCATAACAGCTATAATACTACCCAAAATAGGGGGGATAATACTAACCGTAAACGCGAAAGGTCTTGTCGCTCTCCACCATATTTTAAGGTTCTTCATAATAACACCTCCTTACAATAGAACTTTATTCTATTATAGTATCATTTAATAGTCAATATTTTAGGGAGAAGGATGAAATCCTTGAAAGATAGATGAATATATTTTATAATAAATAAATCATGATAAAAAGTTTAAACCTTGATCAAATCCCGATTATTTCAAAAACAATAATTGATATTTTTAAATATGAAAGAAAAAATCAGATAGAATTTTCTCAAACATTATCGGAGATTATTGCTAAAGATCCAGGATTGTCATCTAAAATATTAAAATTTGCCAATTCCCCTTATTATGGGTTTATGGGGAAAATATCCACCGTTAGACATGCTATTAATCTCTTGGGAGTTGAAACAGTAAAAAACATAGTATTAAGGTCATCAATAACCGATATTTTTCTGAAACTTAAAAATGATAAAATATTAAAAAATATTTATACATATTTTCTGAAAAGGGGTTTAATTGCCGGTGTTGTTAGTAAAATATTGTGTGAAACACTTGGCTTGGGAACTCCGGAGAGTTTTTTGTTGAGAGGAACTTTACTTAAAATCGGTAATATAGCTTTGATAATGAATTTTGAAGAAAAATATGATTTTGTTGTGGAAAAATTGTATGACAATGATTTATTAGACGAGGAAAGGAGAAGATTCGGGACTGATTCTGTTGAAGTTGGTAAATACCTTGTTGAACAATGGAATTTCCCTTATGAATTCTATCAGTCAATTGACAACCACATTGAGATTAAAAACAATGATTATATTTCAAAAGTTGCTTATATCTCAAATCTGTTTTCCGAATTATTGTTATTGAAGGATGAAACAAAAAGGGACCTATTGATGGATAGATTTAAAGTTAAATTAAAAGAGATATTTAATTTAAGCTTTTCGGATATAGATGTATTTAAAGGGGAGTTAGAGCTTGAAATAAAATTGTTTATAGAAGGTGCCCCCGAATTTAGTGATAATTGTAAAGAGGTGTTGGAGCTTTTCGATAATATACAGAAAAAACTTGTGGAAGAGATTAATGACCTCGAAGAGATTAATAAAAAACTAAATAAATTGAAGAATCAAATTGCCTTGGAAAAAAAATACCTTAAACTAAATCTTAGATTCGCAAAAAGCTTATCATGGATTAGTGAACCTCAATATCTTATAAACAAAATATTACATCAGATAAATTATTTAACTCAAAAAGCCGAAGCAAAATTTATATTTTGGGATATTAACTCAAAGCAATTTTATGCTTATAAATTAAATGATTCAAAAAATAATGTTTACATATATGATTTAAAAAAAGCTCCGCTTTATGAGAGAAGTTATAAATTAAGAGAGATTCAAATTAAAAATTTTGATGATAGTATATTGGTTGTTATCCCTGTCTTTTATGAAACAACATCCTATGGTATTATCCCGATTTTATTTGAAAATAAAAAAGATTATTCATCGGAATTGATAAGTGCTATTGAGACAGCTGCAAATATTGTGGCTAATGCTTTTAATAATTATTATTCAAATGAGAGGGTAAAAAAAGAGATAATAAAAAAATATGTAATGTTTGATGAAATTAAAAACGGGATGTTTAATAATCAGAGGATGAAAGAGATAATAAAAGAACTGCAATTGTATAATATTCACAAATATATATTAAGAAGTATTATACATAAATTAAATAATAAATTAACACCGGTGATAGGGTATGCTCAGATGATTGAGGGAAAATCCGCAGATGAAAAGATGAATGAGAGAGTTTCGATAATAAGGAAAAATTCGGATGAAGTGGTTCAAATCTTAAATCGTTTATTTGAGCAATTCTCAGCTCCTGTTCTTCAAAAAGAGATTATTAATCTGAATATGTTGATTAAAGAGAAGATACAATTGATAGATTATAAGATAAAAGAGGAGGGGATTAAAGTTGAATTTGAACTTGAAAACGGATTGCCGGATATATATTTTTCAAGGGTTCAACTTGGAGATGTAATAATGAATCTGATTGTGAATTCAATTGAAGCTGTGGAACGGACAGATAAAGCTGAGAAAAGACTAAAGGTGAAAACCTATTATGATTCCCTGAATTTTTATATTGAGGTTAGTGATAATGGGGTAGGGATAGATGAAAAGATACAGGAAAAAATATTCGAACCGTTTTTTACAACTTATGATAATAAAAACGGATTAGGGTTAAATTTTGTTCATGGTTTTGTTAATGCAAATCAGGGTTCAATAGATATAAAAAGTAAAGTTGGGGTCGGAACAACAATAACAATATCTTTTTATGCGAAAACCATTAAACAACCTAAGAAAGAAAAAATAGATAAGGGTAATTTTAAAATATTGATTGTGGATGATGAAGAGAGTTTGGTTGAATTACTTACCGAATTTTTGAATTATGAGGGATTAAACAATATAAGCACGGCAAAAGACGGAGAGAAAGCTATTAATTTGATTAAAAAGAATCAATATAATCTTATTATTACCGATATAAGGATGCCGAAAGTATCAGGAATAGAGCTTTACAGGTGGTTGAAGAGTGAGAAAAAAGATGTTGATGTGATTTTTATAACAGCTGAGATTTCTTCGGAAGAATTGAATAAAATTATTAATAATGATAAAATCCCGATATTACAAAAACCTTTCTCCTTAATGGAATTTACAGGGTTGATTTATGAATTTATAAGTAAGAAATATATGGAGGTATAATATGAAAAAATATGTTTATCTTTTTGGTAATGGAAAGGCTGAAGGAAACAGTTCGATGAAAAATTTACTTGGAGGAAAAGGAGCGAATCTTGCCGAGATGGCGAATCTCGGAATTCCTGTTCCCCCGGGTTTTACTATTTCTACGGAAGTATGCACCTACTATTATAAGAACAAAACTTATCCGGAAGGGTTAAAGGATGAAGTTCTTAATGCTTTGAAAAATGTTGAAAAAATGGTGGAGAAAAAGTTTGGTGATGAGAAAAACCCTCTTCTTGTATCTGTCAGATCGGGAGCGAGAGTTTCTATGCCCGGGATGATGGATACTGTTTTAAATCTCGGGATTAATGACACAACTGTTAATGGTTTGGCTGCCCTTACAAATAATGAAAGATTTGCGTGGGATAGTTATAGAAGATTTATACAGATGTTCGGTAATGTTGTCATGGGGATTGATTCCTCGAAATTCGAACATATTTTATCGGGGTTAAAAAAGGAAAAGGGGGTGGAATATGATACTGAACTTGATGCTGATGATTTGAAGAAATTAGTCGATTTATATAAAGAGTTTGTCCGAAAAGAAAAAGGGGAAGATTTTCCTCAGGATCCTTATAAACAGATGTGGATGGCGATTGATGCGGTTTTTAAATCTTGGGATAATGAAAGAGCTATTGCCTATAGGAGGATGCATCAAATATCCGATGATTGGGGAACAGCTGTTAATGTTGTGGCTATGGTTTACGGTAATATGGGCGATAATAGTGGGACCGGTGTTGCATTTACAAGGGATCCTGCAACAGGGGAGAAAAAATTCTTCGGAGAGTTTTTGATTAATGCTCAGGGAGAAGATGTTGTTGCCGGAATTAGAACCCCTCAAGCCATTACTCTTAAAGATTCTCGAAAATGGGCGAAGGAACACAATATTTCCGAAGAGGAAAGGAGAACAAAATATCCCTCTCTTGAAGAATATATGCCTGAAGTTTATAAACAGCTTGTTGAAATATATCAAAAACTTGAAAAACATTATAGGGATATGCAGGATCTTGAGTTTACAATTGAACGGGGAAAATTATGGATGCTTCAAACAAGAACAGGTAAAAGAACAGGTTTTGCAGCTGTTAATATTGCAATAGATATGGTGGATGAAGGTTTGATTACAGAGAAAGAGGCTTTATTAAGAATAGAGGGTGAACATCTTACTCAATTGATGAACCCGATATTCGACCCCGAAGATGTTAAAAAAGCGAAAGGGGAAGGAAGAATTGTTGCGAAGGGATTACCGGCGGGCCCGGGAGCTGCGACCGGTAAAATAGTGTTTTATGCAGAAGATGCGGAAGCATGGGCGGAAAAAGGGGAAAAAGTCATTTTAGTCAGAGATGAAACTTCTCCCGAGGATATTAAAGGGATGGATTCCGCCGAAGGTATTTTGACCGCTCGAGGTGGTATGACATCTCATGCTGCCGTTGTTGCGAGAGGAATGGGCAAAACATGTGTTGTTGGCTGCGGTGCCCTTGATATAGATTATGATAAAAAGGAGATGAAAGTTAGCGGTAAAGTATTAAAAGAGGGAGATTGGATTTCCATAGATGGTAATACGGGCGAAGTTATTCAGGGAAAAGTTAAGGTAAAACCTTCCGAAGTTGTTCAAGTAATGATTGAGAAAACTCTTGATCCCGAGAATGCTCCGGTTTACAAAAAATTTGAAAAACTTATGAAATGGGCAGATAAATATAGGAAGTTAGGTGTCAGAACAAATGCGGATACTCCTAAGGATAGCGGAGTAGCAAGAAAATTCGGAGCGGAAGGAATAGGGTTGTGTAGAACGGAGCATATGTTTTTTGAGGGGGAAAGAATACAAGCGGTCAGAGAGATGATTCTCGCTGAAAATCTTGAAAATAGAAAAAAAGCTTTAGAAAAGATTTTACCGATGCAAAAGGAGGATTTTATCGGCATATTTAAAGCGATGGCGGGATTTCCGGTAACAATAAGACTTCTTGATCCCCCGCTTCACGAGTTTTTACCTCATGAAGAGGAAGATATAAAAGAACTCTCAAATGAGATGGGCGTTGATTTTGAGACCTTAAAATCAAAAGTGGAATCCCTTAAAGAGATGAATCCTATGTTGGGTCATCGAGGTTGTAGGCTTGGAATATCTTATCCGGAGATTACGGAGATGCAGACAAGAGCGATTATTGAAGCTGCTCTTGAAGTTAAAAAACAGGGGATTGAGGTGAAACCCGAAATAATGATTCCTCTCGTAGGACATTATAAGGAGTTTGAATTACAGAAGGATATAGTTGATAGAACTGCAAAAGAGGTGATGGAAGAGAGAGGAGAAACAATAGATTATCTTGTGGGAACAATGATAGAACTTCCGAGGGCAGCCTTAACAGCCGATGAAATAGCACAAAATGCTGAATTTTTCTCTTTCGGAACAAATGATTTGACTCAAACAACTTTCGGATTGTCCAGAGATGATGCCGGAAAATTTTTACCCGAATATATTGAAAAAGGGATATATAGTGTGGATCCTTTTGTTGCAATTGATCAAAAGGGGTTGGGTGAGTTGATGAAAATCGGGGTTGAAAAAGGCAGAAGCACAAGAAAAGATATTAAAATCGGAATCTGTGGCGAACACGGTGGTGAGCCATCTTCAGTTAAATTTTGCCATAGAATTGGATTTAACTATGTTAGTTGTTCCCCTTACAGGGTCCCTATCGCAAGATTATCCGCAGCTCAGGCAGTTATTGAAGAGGAAAATTAATAAATTGATAAAAAAAAAGGGAGAATTTAAAAAATTCTCCCTTTTTTTATTTAAACTTATTGTCATCAGAAAGTATAAGCTATACCTCCTTTAACCATAAAACCATTCCAAATACCACCATCGACAAAAACAGAACCATTCTGAATTATTTCAACTCTGATTCCGAAATTTATTATTAAAACCGGGAGGTATGATATTTTTATATCCTCAATCTCGGTTAAATCCTCTGATTCGTTTATTGTATAGCTACCCTTTTTTTTATTATGCGAGTAGTAAGCACCAATAGCATTATAATTCAAATTTCCTTTAAGGGGTGAGATACCTCCGCCGAATGATATATACGGGTGGATTTTTCCTTCAACCAAAAGATCCCATTTTAAATCAACCACAAAGGCGGAATAATTTATAATTAAATTTCCCTCTGCATTTGATGATATGTAATCACCCGATACAAAATTCTGTCTGACATGTCCTGATATAATTATTTTGGAATCTATGCGAAAGTAGGAAAAACCGAGAGAAAAACTCCCTTTTTCACCACCCGGATAAATTCTTATCTGGAAATTAACTCCACCCCCAGAGGAATCAAAGTTTACATCCTGGGAGTAATCTCCCAGGGTTTGTGCGGGGTAATCATTTTTAATATTGTCTTGCAAATTATCTTTAAGCAAATCATTTAATTTATCCTCTATTGTGTTTTTTAAAAGATTCAATGACCAATTACCATAACCTACGGATATGTAATATTTTGGATTTGAAAAACCAAATGATATGATTAAAATCATGTAAAAAAACATAAAAATCATTTTTTTTATCATTTTTTACCCTCCTTTTTTATTTTTATATTATACAATGATGAATTAAAATCATCTATTATCTCTTTGATTAATGACAGCATCTTAGTATAATAGGTTATATAACTTGTCTTAAAATTATTGAAATTACCATCTTTTTTATATTTGTTCTGGTCCTTTAAAAACTGATATATCGGCTCTTGGGTATAATTTTCGATTATTTCCGCTGTTTCCGGGTTGGAATAGATATAATTGTATCCTTTTGATAAATCATCAATGGACAGGTTGTCCTTTTTAAGAAGTTTTAAATTTTCTTCTATATTCAAAAGGATGTTTTTGAAATTTTTTATATATATTTTAAGAAATCGCTTGATTTTTTTCCATTTATCTTTTGTAATGCTATTTGAATGAATTTTACCTATCTCTTTGAAAAACTCCCTTTTGCTTGCTTTAAGTTTAAGAACTTCAAACCATGATTGTGAATTATATATTGAGTCAAAAAAACCACCCTCTGTAATATTGATATATTTTTCATCCTTTTTAAGGATGGAACTTATATATTCTTTGTATTTCTCAAGTTTATAATTTGTTAATATATATCTTCCGAATATATCCCGAACGGTTTTATTCTCTTTTGTATTTATTATCGAGTGTCTTTTGGCTGAAATATAAGTTTGATTATTCCTTTTATAAATCCAATCATTATCATATATTGTTTCCCTCGTATATTTCAGATTATACGGGAAGGAAAGGTCCTGACCGATGAATAGGATAGGGGAGGCTCCCATAAAATGGGCAACTTCAAGCGCAAGGGATGCAACAGTTCCCCAAGTGTTAAGGTGTGATATCTCGCCTATGAAATTTTCAAGTAATTCAAGAAGGGGTTTGTCAAAGATAGTAAGGAAAACTTTATCTTTAAATTCATCAAAAACTCTCGAATCAACCGATGGTTCTGTTATCAGATATGTTTTTTTTGTTTTAATGTTTTTAAGGTGAAGATAATTAAAATAGGAGGGATCTCCCGCAACAACAAAATGGGGTTCAATATTTAAACTTAGCAATGGTTTTAATGCGGTATCAGTGGAGATTATTATCCCTCTTTTTTCCATATCTTTTAAATAGAGTATGTTTTTATCAAGAGAGGGGCCTGCCGAAACTATTATAGCGGGAACATCGCTGAAAAGATTTCTTAATCTGTTTATCGGGGGTGATTTTGTAATGATTTCAAGATTATTTAAAATATTTTTTTGAACTCTTCTGCCATCCTTCATCCTTGTAACAAAATCATAAACCAATTGAAGAGCGGTATTATTTATCTTCTCCAAGATAGTATCTATCTCTGTTTTTAAGAGATTATTAATTATGGGATGAATTATATAATCTATCTTATCAAGTTTGACAATATCAATCCCCTCTTGTATCTTTTGTTCAAAATCATTCTTTTGCGGTATTATCATTGTGAAAAAATCAAAATGATTGATATATTCGTCCATATTAAGATTTTTTACCGCAAATGATAGAAGTTCGGGGTAGGGTTCTATGTAAAACACCCTCTTCCCCTTATCTATTTTATTTAATACTTCTTTTAAAAAATAGGGGCTTCCTCCACCTATGATAACAATGTGGTCCTCTTTAATCGATATGTTTTCAGCCTGTCTTTCCCCCTCTTTAACAGGGTTATATTTAGAAAACAGGTAGGTGGGATTTCCGTTTCTTTCTATTATGAGAATGGGGTTATTGTCTTTTGCTTTTGCTTCGAAAAATCGGAGTATATTATTCGGAGGGGTATTATCCGGCTCCATCTGATTCATACTATCACTCTCCTATAATTTGTATTAATATCTCTCTGTCTCTGTCTCTCTCATCAAAGTTTAATACGATTATCTGTTGCCAGGTTCCGAGAAAAAGTTTACCGTTAACAAAAGGGATGGATAATGATGTCTTCTGGAGAGAAGAGCGAAGGTGGGAAAATCCATTATAATCTCCCCATGTTTTTGTATGATGGTAAGGTTTGTCTGAAGGGGCGATTTTTTCCATTAATTCTTCATAATCTTTCATTAGATTGGGTTCATATTCTATGGTTGTGATTCCTCCTGTTGAACCTTTGATACTGATTATTACGATTCCTGCGGAAAAATTTTCTTCCATGATAAAATTTTGAACCTCGGAAGTTATATCGACACTTCCGATTTTAGCCTTTAAAAAACTTGATAATAATCTGCTTTTTACCCTCATAAAATAATATATTTTAAAATATGATTTTAGTCAATAGTGAAGGGATTAAATAATAAAATTAATAGCATGAACTGTGGTAATAAAGGAATAAAAAATCTATTAATAATTATAAGTGTAAAAACAAGAAAATCCTGCGAATTTATAATAAAAGATACTATCTGTTGTCCTTAATAATAATTATTTATTTTCGTCTATGAAATAGGACGGTTGATCGGTTTTAGTAAATAGATTATTAAGATTTGAGCTTGTATTTTGAAGAAAACCTATTTTTTTTTGAATATTTGTGATTTTATCATTTAGGAACTCTCTCAATTCCATAATTTTATTTACCATGTTTTGTAATAACACTTTTTCTTCATCAGATTTAATCTGTCTTAACAATAATCTTTTAATTAATTTATCATTATCTTTTATAATTTTATCTACTAATTTCCAATTTCCCTCTAAAATTGCTTTTCTTTCTTCTTCTATATTATTAGTAAGTTTTGCTATGGTGTCTTCGATATTATCCATATATCTCAACTCTTTTTTCACGAAGATTATCACTGAAATTTATCTCGTTTTGATCTGAATTTTTTAGGTATTCCCCCTTTTTCTTTTTTATCATCTCATTCCATGCACTCAATAACTCTTTGAATATATTTTCCACCGAAATAATTTTTGTTATATCGTTTGAAAAATTTGAATCCGTTAATTCCTTGATGGAAAACAGATATAAATTATTAAGATTCTTTGATATGACTCCACCTTTATCATAATCAAGAATTGAACGGAGGTAAGAGATAACATCTATGGCTTTATTTATCCAATTAATTTTTTCCGACGGATTATTTTGTTCAATACTTTTCTTTATCTTCTCGAGATAATCAAGAAGTCCTCTGTAAATAAAGGAGATTAACTCATCATTGTTAAGGCTTAAAATCTCATTTTCAACATAATTTGTTTCAAAAGCCATTTTATTCTCCTATGAAAGATTTATACCGCTAAAATTACTTTGCAGACTCTGTAATAATTGCTGCATCTGTGCCATAGCCCTGTTTGCCGCATCAAATTCCTGAAATAATCGTTGTCTCTCATCTTCAAGTTGATCTTTAAAAGATTCTATCTTCTCATTTATAGTTTCAATGTTTTTATCAAGATTATTTAACTCTTTTACCAATTGACCTTCATTATTGATGTCAGTGCTCATTAATGATTCAAGTTTGTTATTTAAATTGGAAACAACACCATAACTCAATTGAACATTACCAAATGAACCGGAGGAACTCATTGTTCCGTATATTTTAAGACCTTTTACAGGACCTTCTGTCCCGGTTAGAGTTCTTCCTTCTCCGGTAGCTGCGTATCCTCCGATTGTGCCTGCTATATCTGTTCCCGTATCTGTCAATGCTGTTGTTCCTACTCCAGTGCCATTTGCGGTGGCTGCAATATCGGATACAACGGATAATGTTTCTGATGATCCGTAATTATCTGTTTCAAAAACAAGATAGTTTCCGTTGCTTGTCGCTGTAATCGGGATATTATTATCATCCATTTCAGTATTTATTTTATCCATGATATCGGTTAGAGTGTCATTTTCGGAAAGATTAACAGTGTAATTTTTTGATTTATATGTTATGGTAAGTGTCTCATCCTGAGCAATACCTCCCGAAGGAACCTCTTCACTTCCTTGAACTTTGGCGATTTCAGCCGCTTGAGTTATATTCACAGAATAAGTTCCCGCTTGAGTATCTTCTGTCCTTAAAAGGTATGTAACATTATCATTGGTGGTAGAGCCTATTTCCTCAAACACTTTTTTTACACCTTGGTAATCATTTTGCAAGGCTGTTTCAAGTTTGTCGGTATCAAGATATATGGTTCCGTCATTGTTCATTTTGATTCCGATATCGATTAATGATTTATAGGTATCAGAGCTATTACTCCCTTCAATTTGTGATGTTATCATGGATTGGATGGAAGATTGAACCGAAAGAGCGGCTGAATTACCTGACAAAATTCCCGCTTTGCCCGCTGCTGAATTATATGTGAATTGTTTATTAAGATAACCGATGATATCATTATATTTGGAGATAAAATCATTTAATTTTGATTCGACATTGGAAAAATCGTTAGAAATCTTGAGAGTGACGGTTTTACTTGCATCAGCCTCTTTTAAATTAAGGGTAACTCCTTCAATTACATCTGAGATTGTATTTGATGATCTTGTTATTGCATCACCCGCATCCGTTGTATTAACATTTATAAGAGCATCTTGGGCGGAAATCTTTTCAGTCATATTTGTTCCTACGCTTGAATCGGATATTGTAAAAGCATAATCACTACCTGTTTCGGTTGAAGTGATTTGTAATTTATAATCCGAACCATCATAGATGATAGTTGCTCTGACATCAAGCTCATCAAGATTATTAATCGCATCCCTTAAACCCGTTAAAGAGCGGGTATCACCCGTTATATCAATATTTTTGGTTTTTCCGTTTTGTGTTATTGAGAAAGTTGTTCCATCAGTCAGAACATTATCACTCGGTGATGAAAAACCATCCGAGGAATCGGATTCCACGGTGGCAAGTTGACGAACGATTATATAATAATCTCCGTTTTGAGCGCCGCTTTGGGTTGTCGCGGTTAATATATCTTCATTTGATACGGAGGCTGAGCCTGTTGAGATAGAATCAAAATTTGCCAAATTTTCCGAAACAGATTGAAGTGATGATACTTTGGTGTTTAGTGTTTGAAGAGCTTTTTTCTCGGCTTCATAATTATATATCTCATTTTGATAGGTGTTTAAAGGATAGCTTTTAGCATAAATTATTTTATTAACAAGATCATTTACATCAAGCGGTCCTGCCGCAAACATGCCGCTATAAATAGAGCTATCCATTATTACCTCCTTTTATATGTTTTCATTAATGAAAACACCTTTTAAATTATCTCCTTTGGACATATATTCTCTGTTATTATTAAGTTTATCATTTTTCTGATTGATTTTGTAGAGCTCCACTATAAATTTATAAAACTCTTCGGGTGGTATCTGTCTGATAACCTTTTTTGTCTTTTTATCAAGAATCTTAATGAGATTTCTTTTTGTAATTTTGTCCTTTTCAAATTTTAGTTCGGTATTTTCAAGGTTATTAAGTTTTGCATTTAATTTTTCCAGATTTTCATTAAGAGGTTTGTTTTTGTCAAACGGTGTTTTTTCTTTATTGTTTAATTGAATCGGATTATCGGTGGACTTTATTTTGTCATTATCATTTTTGAAGATTTCGACCACATCGGAATTATCCGAAGAATTGCGATCTCTGTATATTTTAGAAGAAGAATCGGAAGTATCGGGAGGGGAGATTTGTTCCCCTCCCTTATTAAGTACAGATAGTTCTTTATATTCTATATTTCCGGTTGTAACAAGCATTTTTCACCTCTCTTAAAAATAAAGAGAGTCAGTGTTCGTTAAATATTACCTGAACAACCCTAATACCATCTGTGAAGAAGCGTTTGCCTGTCCGAGTGATGCCATACCACTTTGTAGCAATATCTGGAATTTGGTTAAGTTAACCATCTCCTGAGCCATATTAGCATCTCTGATAATTGACTCAGCACCTTTCAGGTTGATTGCCTGTGTGTTGATAATAGCGATTGAGTTCTGTAATCTGTTTGATTGTGCTCCGAGGACACCTCTCCATCTTGAGATAGAAGTTATGGCATTTCTTATCTCTGTTAAAGCTGATTGTGCTCCTGATGCAGTGCTCAAACTGCTTGTCAAACCAAGAGAACTTGTTGTCGCAGCTCCACCGATTGACAAAGTGATTGTGCTTTGAACATGTGTGTCTCCGACAAAGATTGTTTTTTGAACCGCACCTGAAGAACTGAAAAGATGTTCTCCCTTAAAGTTAACGGAACTGAAAACTCTGTCGATTTCAGCTTTAATTTGGCTATACTCGGTGTCGATTGTTTGTCTTTCGGTAGCACCGACTGTTCCTGATGCTGATTCTTCGGCAAGTGTTACGGCTCTGTTTAAAAGATCGGTAACTTTTGCTAAAGCTCCATCAGCAATCTGGATGATACCGGATGCATCATTTGCATTCCTGTAAGCTTGGTTCAGAGCATAGACATCAGCTTTTAAAAGGTTAGCAATAGCAAGACCTGCCGCATCATCTCCGGCATCAACAATACGATAACCGGATGAAATTCTTGCGATAGTCTTGTTCAAACCGATGTTTGAAGAATAAAGATTTTGCTGTGCATACAGCGATGAAACATTAGTGATAACACTAAAAGATTGTGCTCCCATAAAGCACCTCCTCCATAAGGTTTTTTCGGGCATCCATGCCCTGATTAAATTTCAATTATTAAATCGTAATAATTGAAAAAAACTTTAGGGTATTTTTTATTTTATTTTTTATTTTCAAGATATGAGATTAAACTCATTGCAGCGGTTACACCGCTTCCGGCCGCAATGACAACTTGTGAGTATTCGTTTTTGACGGAATCTCCGGCTGCATAAACTCCTTCGACACTCGTTTTCTTTGTATAATCGGTAATTATATACCCTCTTTCATCAAGTTCTATAAAACCTTTGAGAAAATTGGTATTAGGCGCATTTCCCACGAAAAGAAAAACTCCGTCAACTTTTATAAATTTTTCTTCTCCGGATTCTCTGTTTTTTATTCTGATTCCCTCTATTTTATTATCTCCGACAATTTCCATAAGTTGGGTGTTTAAGAAAAATTCAACATTATCTTTTTCTTTTATCCTTTCCTGCAATATTTTCTCGGCATTGATTTTGGGCAAGAATTCAATATATTTTATACTTCTGACAAAATTAAGGGCGAAAAGACCCTCCTGTATTCCTGAATTTCCGGCTCCGATTATTGCAATATCCTTATCTTTAAAAAAAGGTGCATCACAAGTTGCACAAAAAGCAACACCTTTACCAATAAACTTTTCCTCTCCCGGAACTCCGGTTCTTTTAGCGGAAGAACCGACCGCAATTATTATTCCCCTCGCTTCATATTCATCCCAATCGGTTTTAATGAGAAATCCGTCATCTTTTTTTATAATCTCTTTAACTTCGTCAAACTCAAATTTGACACCGAAATTTTCAGCTTGTTTTTGCATATCATTAAGGAGATCGGTAGGATTAAGAGGTTTAGTGAAACCCGGATAATTTTCAATCACATCACTTAATACTATTTGACCGCCGACAGCTGTTTTTTCTATAACAAGAGTTTTTAACAAACCTCTTGCGGTATAAATGGAAGCCGCGACACCAGCCGGGCCTCCACCTATTATAATTACATCATATTTTTCCATTTCTCACCTCTTGAAAACTCGAATTATTTAACAGCTTCAAGAACATGTTTTACATATACTTTTTCAGGGACAGCACCTTCAAATTCTACACTGTCATTTACGATGCTCTTGGGAACTCCGTAAACATTATACTTTTGAGCTAACTCCTGATATTCCATAGATTCATACATTTTACCCGTAATATTTTTGTTAATAAACGCCAATTGATGTGCCAAAAATACGGCTTTGGGGCAGTATGGGCAGGTAGGGGTAACAAAAACCTTAATATCTACGGGTTTTTCAATTTTTTTAATCTCTTCCACCGCTTTGTCGGAGAGTTGATGTTTTCCTGTTGAAATCATTATGATATCCTCTATGAAAGTGGAAAATTCATAACCTGAGGGGATGCCGTAAAATCTGATTCCGGTATCACTACCATCCTCTTTAAGCATCGCTATTGCAGGAGAATCCTCTATCCCGTATTTTGCAGCTTCATCTTTACTATTGTGAAAATTGAATTCCGTTACCTCGATTTTGTCATCTAACTCTTTAACTTCGTCAAGAAGCATTTTAATCTCTTTGCAATATTGGCAATTCAATTCATTTGAGAAAAAAACTATCTTAACCTTTTTGTCTAATTCTTTTGAAAATTTCTCCTTTAAAAATTGTTTGTCTTTGTCTTCTAAAAGTCCCATTTTATTCCTCCTTTAATTTTTTATTTTCGATTTTATATTCATAGGATACTTCTGCGGTTTTACTTAACATTGCAGATATTGAGCAATATTTATCATGTGATAATTTGATTGCTTTCGCAAATAATTTTTCATCAATATTATCACCTGTGATTTTAAACAATAATCTGATTTTCGTATATACTTTCGGATGCTTTGGTGCTCTCTCGTATTCAAGAATCGAAATTTCAAAATCATCCCATTCGACCTCCATCTTTCTCAGTATGGCAACAACATCCATTCCCGTGCAACCGAGAAGACTTATAAGGCATAATTCCATAGGTCTTGTTGCTGTATCTTCACCTCCTACTTCCGGTCCTGCATCCATAACAACACTATGACCGGAATCACCGTTACCAACGAATTTCATCCCGTCAACCCATTTAATCTTTACACTCATTCTTACCTCCAATTAAAAGTTTTTCCAGTGTTATCGAACTCAAATATTTGTTTATCATATTATTAAGATTATCCCATACGGGGTATATATAACAATTTTTTTTATAGATACAATCTTTTTTTAAATCCTCACAATGTATAACATCTATCCTTTTTTCAAGGCATACGATTATATCCTTAAGAGTCAGTTCATCTGTTTTTTTTGTAAGGGAATATCCCCCTTTAGGGCCCCTTTTACCTTTAACGATGCCACATGTTTCAAGATCGGAAAATATCCTTTCGAGATATTTTCTGGAAATAAGATATTTTTCCGATAACTCTCTTATCGAAACTGTTTTATCTTTCTCTTTAAACTCTCCGAGAGCTAATAATGCATATTTTGTTTTACTTGTTATTCTCATCTTAAAATCCTACTTTAATAGTAGGTATTATAGCACAAAAAAATAAAATATCAAAATTTTTCGGATAAGGAATTCATGGAAAATATTATAAGAAATTTTTCATCCAAAAATCAAATTGTTCGGCCGCCTTTTGGGAAAGATATCTCCTTCTGTCTCTTTTATCCTTTATTTTAATTCCGGGGGGTTCAAGCAAACCGAAAACAAATTTTGTGGGTTGAAAATTTTTATAATTAGCATTTTCAAGATAATATCCCAAAGCTCCGAGAGCTGTTGAGCGGGGAGGAGCAACAAGTTTTTCATTGTTAAGATGTTTTGCCATCATTATTCCAGCATAAAGACCTGAAGCAATAGCTTCAACATAACCTTCAAGACCTGAGAGTTGTCCCACTATAAATATATCTTTTATATCTTTTGATTGAAAAAAGCGGTTTAAAATCAAGGGAGCATTTATATATGAATTTCTATGCATAACCCCGTATCTGACAAATTCAGCTTTCTCAAGCCCGGGAATAAGTCTGAACACCCTCTTTTGTTCACTCCATGTTAAACGGGTTTGAAAACCCACCAATTGATAGTGTTCCGCCGCCAAATTATCCTGTCGCAGTTGAACGACCGCATGAGGCATTTTACCTGTCCTGGGGTCGGTAAGCCCTATCGGTTTTAATGGTCCGAAAGCAAGTGTTCTTTCCCCCCTTGCGGCAAGTTCTTCTATCGGTAAACAAGCTTCGAAAAAAAGATGTTTTTCAAACTCTTTTAAAGGAACTTTTTCAGCATTTAAAAGTTCGGTGTAAAATCTTTTATATTCCTCTTCAGTAAAAGGGGCATTAAGATAATCTTCTCCCCCTCTGTCATATCTTGAGGCGGGAAAAACTATCTCTCTGTTTATGGAGGATACTTCAACAATAGGGGAGGTTGCATCATAAAAAAACAGATTCTCTCTTCCGGTAAATTTCATTAAACTAAAAGATAATTCTTTTGATGTCAAAGGACCGGTAGCTATAATTACAGGGGAATCAAAAGGGATCTTGGTTATCTCTTTTCGGGTAATAGTTAAATTTTCAAATTTTTCAAGCTCTTCGGTTATTCTTTTTGAGAAAAGTTCTCTATCAACCGCAAGAGCGTGACCTGCCGGGATGCTTGATTTTTCTCCGATTTTTAATAAAAGGGAATCCAAGAGTTTGAGCTCTCTTTTTAAGACTCCTCCCGAAGTATTCGGGTCACTTGAACCGAATGAATTGGAGCATACTATTTCAGCGAGATAATCGGTTTTATGAGCCGGAGTCATGACCTCGGGGCGCATTTCGTATAAAACAACTTTAAATCCTCTTTTAAGAAGTTGGTAAGCGGCCTCGGAACCGGCTAATCCCCCTCCTATTATTGTAACAGTATTATTTTTCATCTTTATTCTCTCTCTCGTATTTACAGGAAGGGCAGTAAATTTTATCTTTCTTTCTAAACATATAATCAAAACCGCATTCGGGACATTTTTCATCTATCGGAGTATCGGAAGTGATAAATTTACATTTCGGATAGAGTGAACATCCGTAAAAAAAACCTTTCCTTTTTTTATATCTTCTTTTTACAAGGACTCCTCCGTCTTTATTCGGGCAGATATATTTTGTTTTTTCACTATTCTTTTTGATATATTTACATTCGGGATAGTTTGAACAAGCGAGAAAACTCCCGTATCTTCCCCTTCTCCAAACAAGGGGGGCTCCGCATTCGGGACATTTTTCATCGGTTATTTTCGGCTCGCTTTTTTTAACACTTTCAGTGTGCTTGCATTCATCATTTGTGCATCTGTAGTATTGTCCGAATCTTCCGTTTTTCAGAACCATCGGGCTTCCGCATTCGGGACATTTTTTTTCTGTCTGAACTCCGTTCTCTTTTGTTTCTTCCATATTTTTTTGAGCATTATCAAGTTGTTTTGAGAGTATTTTATAAAATTTATTAATTGAATCCTGCCATACAAGCTTACCTTCGCTGATTTTATCAAGGTCATCTTCCATCTTAGCCGTAAATTCAATATCCATAAGAAGAGGGAAATGTTTTTCAAGTATCTCTTCTATGAATAAACCCAACTCCGTGGGGATAAAAAACCGATTCTCTTTTATAACATAGGTTCTGTTCTGAAGGGTGGATATGATTGAACTGTATGTGGAAGGGCGCCCTATCCCTTTTTCTTCGAGTGTTTTTACGAGAGAACCCTCGGTAAATCTTGAAGGGGGTTGGGTAAAATTTTGTTTTAATTCTATTTTAAGAAGTTTAAGAATCATATCTTTTAATAATTCGGGTAATAATTTATCTTCGGGAACTCCAGCTATTTTAAGATATCCGTCAAATACAATTACTTGTCCCGAGGTTTTAAAAAGATAATCTTCCGCCTTAATCCAAACTTCGGTTTCCTCCAATTTTGCTGAAGCCATCTGTGTTTGTAGAAATCTTTTCCATATAAGAGAATAAAGTCTCAATTCATCATTTGAAAGAAAAGGTTTTAATTTATCGGGAGTCAAACTTATGTTTGTGGGTCTTATAGCTTCATGAGCATCTTGTGATTTTCCCTTTTTTTTGTAAAATCGAACATTTGGCGAAAGATAATTTTTACCGTATTCATTCTCAATGAAATTTCTCAATTCCTGATTGGCGGTTGAAGATATTCTAAGAGAATCCGTTCTCATATATGTTATTAATCCTGTTAATCCCTCTTTACCTATGTTTACCCCTTCATATAATTTTTGAGCGATCATCATAGTTTTTTTTACCGTGAATTTATAAACTTGAAAAGCGGCTTGTTGGAGAGATGATGTTATAAAAGGTGGGGGAGGATTTTTGGTTTTTTTCTTCTTTTTTATATCGAAAACTTTAAATTCCGATTTTTTTAATAAAGATTCCACCTGTTTTGCATCTTTTTCATTGGTTATCTCTATCTTTTTATTATTTTTTTTCTCAAGTTTGGCAACTATTGATTCTTTTGTTTCCTCTTTTTCAAGATTAACTTTTATAGTCCAATATTCCTTTTGGACAAAAGCTTTAATCTCCTTTTCTCTGTCGCATATGAGTTTCAAGGCTATTGATTGAACTCTTCCGGCAGATAAACCTCCCATAACTTTTTTCCAAAGAATCGGGGAGATTTTATAACCTACAAGTCTGTCTAAGACCCTTCTTGCTACTTGAGAATCAACTTTTTTCCTATCGATTTCAGTGGGATTTTTAAAAGCTTCCTTAATCCCTTTTTTGGTTATCTCATTCATTAAGACTCTTTTAATATTTGAATTGACTTTTGAAATCTCTTCATAAAGATGAAAGGAGATTGCCTCCCCTTCACGATCAGGGTCTGTTGCAAGATATATGTTTTTTGCTTTTGCCGCTTTTGCTTTTATCTTATTGATAACGGGAGCCTTACCTCTTATAATGATATATTTCGGTTCAAAATTATTTTCAATCTCAACTCCGAGTTTACTCTTGGGGAGATCTTTAACATGCCCTTTGGAAGCTTCAACCGTGAAGGATTTACCGAGATATTTATTTATTGTTTTGGCTTTTGAAGGTGACTCAACTATTACAAGATCTTTACTCATAACTTAAAACTACCTGCAACTCTTTTTTTCTAACTCTTTCAGTTTTTTATAAACTTTCATCTCATCTTTGGTAACAATCATTCCGCTGTTCTTTTGAGTTCTGTATATCTTTTTTATTCTGTTCAGATCTATGTTAAACCCTATTTTTTTAAAAGCATTTATTATACAGGGTTTTTTCTCCATCAGGGTTTCATAACTTATAACAATACTGTTCTTGATATTCTCATGAGCGGCGATTATCGCATTATTATTGTCAAACCAGCTGAGTTTGAATTGAGAGATTCCTCTCCTGAGCATACTTGCTTTTGAATCAGCGGGATTCCTGAAAATAAAAACAGCTTTAAGATTTTTTCGACCTATATGTCTGTAGAAAAATATTGCCGGAGTTAAGACTATTTTCAGACCGCTCCAACCATCATTTTCATTTAAAAGTTTTACTATTTTATTTAAATCTCTGGTGTTTTCATCAGTCATGGCTTGCTCTATAAGTCTTTTTGAAAGTTCTTTTTCAAGAGAATATTCAAAATAACCCTCTTTATTGTAAATATCCGAACCTATATCAGATAAAAATTTAACTCCCGCACTCTCCAAAAGTTGACAAACAAGGGATGTTCCGCTTCTCGGATGTCCGCTTACAATTACTGTTTTTCCCATTTTTTCGGGAGTTAAATCATTTTTGTTTTCATCGCTCATTAATATTCCTCCGTTTTTAAATGTAAAATTAAAGCTAATTATTATAACATAGAATAAATTGATTTGGAAAATTTAAAAACGGAAGAAAAATAATGTCCGATAATTAAATATTATAAATGATAGAGAGATATTAATCTTAAATTGTGTGGTGAATTTATAATTAATTGAGATGAAAATATCGGGAACTTTTTATTGTCTATTCCGTTAAATGTAAGTAAATTCAAAAAGGAGAAATTTTATGAGAAAAGGATTAACAATTATTTTGGTTGTATTTTTTGTTTTAGCAAGTCTTTCTAATGGTAATAATCTGAAAAAAGAAAATCTCCGACTTGGTTATAAGGAGATAAAAGTTGAAATTAATGAGAATATTGAGACATTAAGCTTGATATATAGCCTTGCTGATGATGAGTTGATTAATGTTGATTTTGCCGAAAAAGCTCATCTGCTAAAACATTATTTAAAAGAGTTTGAAAAATTTAAAGATCATCCAGCGGTTAAAAAAATGAAATTTCTTCTGAAAAAGGAGATATTTGGTGCTTCATGTGTTACATACGGACTTTTTTATACTGATTTCCCCGAATTTAAAGAAAAATATCCTTTTGATTTTTCAGTTTATAAAAAAGAGGAAAAAAATCAATTATTGGAGTTTTATCAATTAGCCAGAAAATTTTATAAAGATGTGAAATTATCAAAATTTTTTATAAAACACCATACAGTATATGAAAGAATAAAAAATGAAGTAAAATCCGTTTTACCTTCGAACTCTTATATAAAAACATTGGAAAAATTTCACGGAATATCAATGTTAGATTATGTAATAATTCCTTCGATTTTTGTTCCTAATTATTTTAATTACGGACCAACCATAAAAACCCGAAAAGGGATTATCAATTATTATGTGATGGGTCCCGCTTACGATGTAAATATTAAATCCGGAGTGAAATTACCGGACAAATTGGGTTTTAATGCCAAGAGTTATATTTTTTCAATCGGAATACATGAATTCGGGCATACTTTTGTTAGATTTATTGATAAACCGAAAAATGCACGACTTATAAATTCCATATCGTATTTAAATACGGAAGAATTAAGAAAAAAGATTTACCCTCAAGGATATGGTAATTGGAAAGGGGTTTTTGAGGAACATCTTGTAAGAGTTTGTGAGATAGAGATAGCAAAAATGATGAACAACGAAAAATATAGCAAAATATTATATGAAGATAATGTAATCAAAAGAGGGTTTAAATATATTCCGTATATTCTTGATATAATCCCCCAATATGAAAAAAACAGAGACAAATATAAAACTTTTGAAGAATTTTTTCCATTAATTATAAAAAAGTTATCCGAGGTTAAAATTAAAAGATAAATCCTGATACAAAAAATAATTTGAATTAATTATAGTATATTGTAAATTTGCATTTTTCAATATTAATCTCAATTTTTTTTATCTCTGTTAACAAGACATTCAGATATAAAATATCATATTCTCCCTCAGTATTAGTGTCGATATGTTTAACTTTTTCAATTGAGATTATTATATCGGAAGTCATTATTTTGTAGGAATTATTATATATAAATACTAATAAAATAATAATATATATACTATGTTTTTTCATATATATATAATATTAATTATTATATATATCAAATATACTTTTTGTAAAAAAACAAAAACTAAAAAAGTATAAAAATATATTAATGTGTTAATTTGATTTTGCAGTAAAAAAACAGAAATTAATCTATATTCTTTTTTAATAATTCGGAAGCTATTTTTTTTATTTTGTTGACATTATCCGCCGAATCTTCTATTGTAGCTGCTTCCTTCTTTGTGATTTTGCTCTTTTCTGCTAATTTTATTCGGCCCTCAAGCCCTAATTCATTCTCAACTATCTTAAAAATTGATAATATCTTATCGCCCATATTATTCCTCCGTTTAAGGTTAATTACCTACAATAGCTTCTTCAAAAGCAGATGTTATCTTAGGTAAAATAATGCTTAAAAGCATTCCCAAAGGAACCTCTCTTGTATCAATCACCATACCCCATTGAAATTCACCAAGTGGCATAACTATTAGTGCTTTGTCGTCAACAAGGTCTAATAAATAATATTTATTCAAAGCCGGAAACTTTGCTCCGTCAAGAGCTTTTTTAACATATTCCGTAATTTTACCGAATAAGGCGCAACCTTCGGGGCTACTGTTATAAGCGACAATAGGTTGTAAATCTTTTGATGAATAGATATCAGTTCCAATTAACCCTTGACCTGTCTCTTTTTTCAAGAGCTCCATTGCTTCTTTTAGCTTTTTTACATTCATTTTTTCCTCCTATGATTTAAGATTTTTTATTTTTATTTCCTTTGTAATTTTCGGAAGTATGATATTTAAAAATAAGCCGAGTTGAATTTTTGAAATATCTATGGTCATTCCTAATAAATAATTATTGATAGGAGAAATGATTATTATTATGAATTTTCCGGAATTAATCAAATAATAATCTCCCAAATGAGTATCCAAATATTTTGATAATTCTTTGTTAATCAATGAAGTTAATGATGAAAAATCCTTATAAGAGCCCTCGTCTATATTATATTGAAAGATAGAGGAGTTGTCTGATAATGATATTAATTCGGCATTAATTATGGAATCATCTAAATCATCTTTAAATTTTTCAAAGAATTCATGAAAAACTTTTGTATCTGAATTATTATTGTTACTATTATTATTATTGTTGTTTTCATCTATTTTTCTTACAGTTTCCAAAATACCGAATTCAATAGGAATTGAAACATCATCGTTTTCCTCTATATAGGGTGTTTCCGTAAAAATATAATCATCTAATTTCTGAATTTCTTCCAATGCTTCCAATCCTTCCAATTTGCCGAATTTACATTTTTTTAAAAATCCGTTTTTAACATTGATGATTCCATTTCCTTTTTTGGATTTTATTGATATTGAAGTTTTCTTATTGGAATATTTTAAAATTTGTAGTAATGTCATTATGTCAATGTTAATTTGTGCTATATTATTTTCTTTGTTTTTTAATGATTTCTCGATTAAATTCTCCAACCTGTCTATTGAGAATGGTTTTTCAAGAAGGTATTGTATTCCGAGAGATAAAAGCTCTTTATTATACATCATAGAGGGGAATCCCGTTATAACAATGAATTTTTTACCGGGGAATTTTTTCAGAACTTCTCTTATAAATTGAATACCATCCATTTCAGGCATATTGATATCTACTATGAATAAATCGATTTTTTTGATATTAATGCTTTTTAATGCTTTTAAAGGTGAATTAAATATTATTATTTCATAACGATTATTTAAACTGTCTTTAAGAAGTTTTAACAAATTTTTGTCATCATCTAAAATTAAGATATTCTTTTTTTTCATAATTCTTTTGCCATAACAACTTATGTTATAAAAACTAATTCTTTTTGTCAAGTAAAATCGACCCTCCCCGTGGAAATAGCATAAGCAATGCATGATAGAGGACAAAGTTGTTAAATTGAAAAAAAAAATAAATTGGATAAAACATAATATAATAATCTTGGTATTATTGTCGGAGATTACGAGTAAATTTCTAATGGTATTAAATCTTAAAATAAATTATAAAAAGGTAAACACTATGCTTTAGTAAACCGCTGGAATAGACATTGTGGTATGGAAAACACAATAATATATTTTTCAGTATAAAGAGTTTTTCATTTGAGTTAAATAAGGAAGGGATAACGCGGACATATGATTAACTAATACAAAAAGTTGTGTTTTTATAGATTATAAACTTGATGCAACCCTTGTATCATCAAAGAGTGAAAATGAAACATACGGGATTATGGTGGAGGGATTATTTATAAAAGAGTGAAATGCCATAATCATAATTTAAATGTTATAACAGAATCAAATTTTTATCTTTTTTGAATTCTTATAAGATTTTCCGTTTGAATTATAGTATATTGTAAATTTATATTTTGATGATTTTCTATTATTATATCTAAGGTTAATTTTTATATTTGTAAAAGTATAAAGCCCGAAACCTGTAATTTTATAAACGGGAGGATTGTTCTCCGCATATTTGTAAATAAGTGTATCATTAGAATCATATACCTCATTCATATATTGTTCGATATTAAGATCAAGACCTTTTGTTTCTGTTAACATGACATTCAAATATATAATATCATAGCGACCATCACCGTTCGTATCAACATATTTAACTCTTTCAATTGAGATAAGGAGGTCGGGAGTTGTTTTCTTATCACACTTATTGTATAAAAACATTAACAAGATAATAATAAATACACTATATTTTTTCATATATTTATTATATTAATAGTTTTGTTTAATATCAAGGGGAATTTGTAAGAATTAAATATTAGTTGACAAAATCAGATATTATGTTTAAAATACATAAATTAAAGCTTTAAATTTGCTGGAGGTTTATTTATGAAAAAGAAAAATTCTGTTTTGATTGTGATGTTATTAGCTTTAGCTTTCTATTTAATTATGCCTAATATGATTTATGCAAGCGAAGCTACTTCTTATTTGGCTTTTATTGATGCCACAACAAATTATAGTGCAATGGTTAGAGCAAAAAAACCGGGGGAAGAGATAAAAGCGGCTCAAGCTAAAATGATAGCAGCCGGAGAAAAATATATAAAAAAATATGAAGACAAGGTTCCTGTGAATACATCTATTATATTGCAAAATCTTGTTCTTGTTTTTTATAATTTAAAAAAATATGATAAGGTGATCTATTACGGAGAAAAATTAGCTAAAAAACCCGGATTAAAAGATATTCAAAAGGCAAGTTTATTTCTTTTTCTTGCCGATTCATATATTTCAACGGGTAAAGATTATAAAAGAGGTGTTGATTTTGCAGAAGGGATTGAACTTATTGTCAATAATAATATAAACACAAGCACGGGTTTGCAAAAGAAAAGATGGCAGAATTTATTAGGGCAAGCGTTGAGACTCAAAGGAAATGTATTTTATATTAAAAAAGATTATGATAATGCGGTTGCTAATTTTATTAAATCATATAATAATTATCCTTCTATGAGAACGCTAAAAGTCATAAGAGAAATCGGAAGAAAATATTTTAAACAAAAGCAATACAAAAAAGCACTCGGAGTGTTTGAATTTGCATACAAAGAGTTAAGTAAAAAATCACCGAAAAGAGCTCAGGAGTGTTTGAAACTTCTTGGTAGAACTTATTCAAAACTTGGAATGATAGATAAGGCCATACAAACATTTTCAAAACTTTATTCAAAGAGGAAAAATGCTGAATTAGCTTATAGAATCGGGGCTTTGTATAACAAGAAATTTAAACAATCAGGTGGAAAGGATAAATCATTTCTTGAAAAAGCAAAACTTTATTGGGCTGAATCAGTTGTTTTAAAATCACCGGCTCTTTATTCAAAACAAGCGGAAAAAATTCTGAAAAATTATATGATAAGTATGGAAAAAGCCACTCTTCAGGAGTATGAAGATATTTTAAAAGTAGCTAAAAAAAGATTAGGTTTGATTTAAATACAGAGAATGTCCTCATTTGAAGAGGCTAAAAAAGAGATAGAAAAATTAAGAAAAGATATTCGGTATTACGAATATAAATATTATGTTGAGAATTCTCCGGTTATATCCGATTATGAATTTGACGGAATTTTAAAAAAACTTGAGAAATTAGAATCTGAATACCCGGAACTTATAACTCCTGATTCTCCTACTCAAAGGGTAGGGGAACAAACCATATCCTCTTTTGAAACAATAACTCATGAAATACCCATGCTGTCTCTCCAAAATGGTTATGATTATTCCGATCTTTTGGAATTTGATAAAAGAATTAAGAAAAACATAAATAATGCTATAGAATATGTTTCTGAGTTGAAGATAGACGGATTAAGCATCTCCTTGATATATGAAGAAGGGGTTCTCCGAAAAGGGGTAACAAGAGGAGACGGATTGAAAGGGGATGATGTAACAACTAATATACGAACAATAAAAAGTATCCCTTTAAAGATAGATGAAAAAAGAAAAGTTGAGGTTAGGGGAGAAGTGTATCTTTCCCATAAAAGTTTTCAGGAGATTAATGATAATAGAAAGAGAGCGGGGGAGCCTGTTTTTGCAAATCCGAGAAATGCGGCAGCCGGAACTCTGAGATTATTAGACCCGACAGAGGTTGCAAAGAGAAAGCTTGATATATTCACATATTATATCTATATAAATAATTCCGAACCATTGTCAACTCATTATGAAAACCTTAAATTGCTTAATTCTTTAAGATTCAAAGTTAATCCTAATTTTCAATTAAATAAAAACATAGGTGAAGTGATAGATTACTGTGAAGCATGGAAGGAAAGGAAAAAACTTCTTGATTATGATGTGGATGGTGTTGTAATTAAAGTAAATAAGATTGAATATCAGAAAAAATTGGGAAGCACCTCAAAATATCCTCGTTGGGCGATTGCATATAAATTCCCTCCTGAAACAGCGATTACAAAAATTAAAGATATTATTGTTCAGGTTGGAAGAACCGGAGCCATTACTCCGGTGGCGATATTGGAGCCTGTAAGAATAGCAGGTTCTGTAATATCAAGAACAACTTTACATAATGAAGATGAGATAAAGAGGAAAGATATAAGGATAAATGATTTTGTTGAGATAGTAAAAAGCGGAGATGTTATCCCGAAAATCGTCAAAGTGATTAAAGAGAGGAGGAATGGGAAAGAAAAAAAATTTATAATGCCTACAATTTGCCCCTCTTGCGGTAGTAAATTATATAAGCCCGAAGAGGAAGCTATCCTAAGATGTCCTAATATATCATGCCCCGCAAAATTAAAAGAATCAATATTACATTTTGCTTCGAGAAAAGCTATGAATATAGAGGGTTTGGGAGAGGCATTGGTTGAACAATTATTAAAACACTCTTTGGTAAAAGATATTTCGGATATATACTTTTTAGATAGGGAAAAAGTAAAGAATCTTGAGAGAATGGGAGAGAAGAGTGTTGAGAAATTGTTTAAGGAGATTGAGAAGAGTAAAAAAAATAGTTTAAGCAGATTGATTTTCGGGTTGGGGATAAGGTTTGTAGGGCAACAAACAGCAAAAATATTATCCGAGCACTACAATAATCTTGATAAATTAATGAATGCGAAATATGATGATTTAATTAAAATATATGATATCGGTAAGAGAGTTGCGGAAAGTATTGTTATATATTTTAATGAGCCGAAAAATCTTAAGGTTATAGAAAAATTGAGAAAGGCCGGGGTGAATTTCAGGGAATTAAATGTGGAAAAAGCTGAAAACGGCAAATTAAAAGGGTTGAAATTTGTTTTTACGGGAGAACTCAAGTCATATACGAGAGAAGAGGCAAAAAACAAAGTGATTGAAAACGGGGGAAAGGTTTTGTCTCAAGTAAGTAAAAATACGGATTTTGTAGTCGTTGGTAATAATCCCGGAAGTAAATATAATAAAGCGGTGAATCTTGGGGTTAAAATTATTAATGAACAAGAGTTTAAAAAAATAATTTCATAATGGTTTTACACTTGAAAAACTTATATAAAAAAGTTAAGATAACTTAGTATGGATGAAGGAGGTTAAAATGAAAAAAGGATTGGCTCTTTTTGCAGTTATGATAATATTAGTTGGTTTTTCATTTGCGGGGGATATAAATTTTTACGGAGGTTTAAAAGGGTTGTTTAACTCTATAAAAATAAAGTATAAAGACAGTTCCGTGGAAAATAAAATAAATCTTTCATCATTGTCTTTCGGAGGTAAAATTGAGGTTGATGAAATTTATTATTTTTCTCTGTATGTCGGTTTAACCTCCGCAAAATTTTCGGAGCCTGTAATATTTGATAATCTCCCTTTTTCTATTAAGTTTCCGAGTGATACGCAAAGAGGTTATTATGTTAATCTCAATTTTCATACTTACCCTTTTGAGATAAAGGGGATTGAGTTCGGAATGGGGATTAATGTAGGTATGTTTATGCTAAAAAACTCCCAATGGGATATACAACTGCCGATTGTATCTGGTATGTTTGATTCTGATATTAATTCATATGATTTTAATTTTAATTTTTTGGCAAAGGGTGAGATATTTAATGGTTTTTATTTATATGGAGGACCTTCTTTTTTAAAAATATTTGGTAATATTAAAGGGACGGAACAAATAAATAATGATTTAACAGGGGAAGAGAATAAAAATTTTTCAAATAAAAAACTTATGGGTTTTTTAGTGGGATTTGATTATGAGGTTGAGGATTATCTTATGATTTCAACTGAAATCCGTTTAATAAATAGCTATGGTTTAATGGTAAGTTTGAATTATATCTTTTAGGAGGGAGCTATGAAAAGATATAGATATTATATGTTGATAATTTTAATGCTTATAGTGTTTTTACCGGCATGGAAAAATATGGAAAGAGATAGTTATAATGATAGATTTTCTGATAATTCCGTGATTAATTTTAAATTAAGGAGTTATATAGGGCAAACAGGAAATGAGTATTCAAAAGATAAAATTATAGTAAAGTTAGAATCAAATCTTGATTCGTATGACAGGAAAAAGATATTTGCTGAAACAGGTTTTAAAAAGGTTGAAAAATTATTTGATGATTATTATATTTATGAAAATAATGAAAGAACCGATAATATTGAAGACATAATACGAAAGATAAGGGATATACCGGGGGTTAAAGAGGTTGAACCCGATTATATCGCTTATTTGCAAACGACTCCGCATGATCCGTATCTGAAGTATCAGTATTATCTTGCTAATTTCGGGCAAACCCTGACAATAGACGGTAAAAATATAACCGTAAAAAAGGACTCCGATATTAAAGCAAAAGGAGCTTGGGATTATTCAAGGGGAAGTAGTGATTTAATTATAGCTGTTGTTGATTCCGGAGTTGATTATTCTCATCCTGATTTAAGGGACAAACTTTTAGAAGGATACAATTTTGTTGTTGGTAATCCCTATGCTATAGATGATAATGGGCACGGAACAGAGATGGCGGGAATTATAGGAGCGACGACGGATAATAGACTCGGTATATCCGGGATTTGTTGGGATTGTAAAATTCTACCGGTGAAAGTTCTTGATGCGGATGGAAAAGGAAGATATAGTGCAATTGCTCTTGGTATAAGATATGCTGTTGACCACGGAGCTAAGATTATAAATCTTAGTTTGGGAGGTTATAATCCCTCTTTTATACTTGAAGATGCGGTTAAATATGCTTTTAATAAAGGAGTTGCTGTTATAGCTTCAGTTGGAGATGATAAAAAGAAGAGTATTTTATATCCGGCGGCATATACTTCGTATGTTCTTGCTGTTGCAGCTTCGAATTATAGTGATCAAAGGACAACTTATTCGAATTACGGGCCGGAAGTGTCGGTTGCCGCTCCCGGAACATATATTTTAACAACAACTCTTCAAGGAAAATATGCTTATGTAACGGGAACTTCACCTGCGACTGCAATAGTATCGGGAATTGCAGGCTTGATTTTGTCCTTGAAAAACAATATCTCTCCTTCGGATTTATATAAAGTGATTATGTATGCGGCTGATGATGTTAATGAAAAGACATGTCCGGGGACAGATATATATTTTGGCTATGGAAGAGCTGATGCTAAAAAAGCTGTATCACCCATAGAGCTTAAATAAATTGATAAAAAACATTAAAATCCGAAATCTTGCTATTATTGATGAATTAAACATAAATTTTGGAAAGGGGTTAAATATATTGACAGGTGAAACAGGAGCGGGAAAATCAATTATATTGGATAGTATTAGATTTGTTGGTGGAGAAAGGGCTGATAGAACATTATTAAGAAACGGAGAAAAAAGGATGGTTGTTGAAGCTGTATTTGAATTTCAAAAAGAAATTAAAGAGCTTGAAGAATATTTTGAAGATTCGGAAGACAGAAAAGAGATAATTGTTCGAAGAGAATATTTTGAAGACGGAAGAAATAAAATATTTATTAATAATATGAGTTTTAAACTATCGTTTTTGAGAGAATTATCAAAACGGTTTTTTAATATATACGGTCAAAATGATCATAGGTATCTCTTAAACATAGAGAATCAACTGGAATATCTTGATGAGGTTGGTAATAATGCTGAATTATTGGCTGAAACAGAGGGAATAAGTAAAAAAATAATTTCTTTGGGAAAACAGATTAAAGAACTTGAAGACAAGGAGCGAGAGAAAACTCAAAGGGAAGCATATCTTAAATATGTTATATCGGAGATAGAAGAGATAGGTTTACGGGAAGGGTTGGAAAAAGAACTTCTTGAAAAAAGAGTTGTTTTCAGAGATTCCGAATTAATATTTAATACTATTAAGAGAACCCTGCAATATCTTTATGATGAAGATGATTCAATTTTAAATAAAATCTCGGAAATAGAAAATAATTTTGAAATACTCTCAAAATATAAAAAAGAGTGGGAAGAGTATTATGGTAAAATAACGGAGTTTAGAATATCTTCGGAGGAAGTATCATATCAACTAAGAGATTTTATCGGAAATTATGAATTTTCACCCGAAGAATCGGATGAGATTGAAAAAACACTGTCAAAGATTGAGAATTTAAAGAAAAAACATGGAGAATCGGAAAAAGAGATTCTTGATGTTTATGAAAAGTCAAAAAAAGAGTTAGAACTTTTGGATAATATTGATATTGAAAAAGATGAATTATTATTATTAGTTGGTAAGCTTAAGAAAGAATATGATGAGATTTCCGGCAAATTAACCGAAAAAAGAAAAGAAATCGCTTTGGACATAGAGAAAAAAGTGATAAACGAGCTTAAAACTCTCGGTATGAAAAATCCTTCCTTTAAAATTAAGTTCTTTGAAAATAAGGATAATTTCTCACCGAAAGGTAAAGAATATATTGAATTTTATTTTTCCGCTAATCCGGGGGAAACTGTAAAACCTCTCTCTAAGGTTGCTTCGGGGGGTGAACTTTCAAGGATAATGTTATCACTAAAACTATTGTCTGTCGAAAAGAATTACAAAACTTTTATTTTTGATGAGATTGATAGCGGAGTAGGGGGAGAGACCGCTGAAAAACTCGGAGAAAAATTAAAACAATTGTCCGAAAAAGCGCAGGTGCTTTGTATTACACATTTTCCTCAGGTGGCTTCTTTTGCTGATAATCATTTTAAGGTTGATAAACGGGAGGATAATAAGAGAACCTTTGCGAAGATAAAGGAACTGAAGGATAAAGAAAAGGTTAAAGAGATTGCAAGGATGATGTCGGGAACAAATATTACAGAAAATTCATTAAAAAGTGCCGAAGAATTGATTAACAGGAATTAAAATGAAATATTTTATAAAAACTTACGGATGTCAAATGAATATAAATGATTCTGAAAAGATGGGGGGGATTCTGGTTAAAAAAGGGTATATTCCGACAGATAAAGAGGAAGAAGCCGATATATTTATTATTAATACTTGTTCTGTCAGAGAAAAAGCGAAAGAAAAACTTTTTTCATATCTCGGAAGATTAAAAAAGTTCAAACAAAAAAAAGGGGTAAAAATAATTGTAGCAGGTTGTGTTTCACAGCTTGAAAAGGATAATATAAAAAAGAGGGCTCCTTATGTTGATATTTTAATAGGAACAAATTCCTATTTTAAATTAAAAGATGTAATGGATAAAAGAGATTATAGTGATTTCCAGTTTTACAGGGATTGGAAAGAGATTGACAGTCAACCTGTCCGAAGGCAAAATTTTTCCGCATATATAACAATTATGGAAGGGTGTGATAGTTTTTGCACCTATTGCGTTGTTCCATTTTCAAGAGGAAGAGAGAGATCAAGGCCCATGAGTTATATACTAAAAGAGGTGGAAAAATTAGAAAAGGAAGGATACAAGGAGATTCAATTACTCGGACAAAATGTTGATGCTTATGTTGATCCCGAGACAGGGGGGAGACTTGATAAACTGTTGGAAAAAATAGCTGTGAACAGTAAGATTCCATGGGTAAGATTTCTTACATCTCATCCGGCTAAATTTTCAATTGATATTGTGAAAATAATGAAAGATTATCGTTCTATTTTAAGAGCGATTCATATCCCTTTTCAAGCGGGTGGAGATAAAGTATTAAAGTTAATGAACAGGGGCTATACGAGAGGGGAATATCTGAAACTTATGGATTCTATAAAAAAGATTATTCCTGATATCGCTTTATCAACCGATATTATTGTGGGGTTTCCGGGAGAAACTAATAAGGATTTTGAGAAAACAGTGGAAATATTAAAATATGTTGAGTATGAAAATATATTTTCTTTTAAATATTCTCCCCGTCCTGGAACAAAAGCTTTTAATTATGATGATAATATTCCCGATAAGGAAAAGACCGAAAGATTGATAATGATTCAAGAATTACAAAAAAATATTCAACTAAAAAATAACAGAAAAAAGATAGGAAAAATATTTAAAATTTTAACCGAGGTGAAAAACAGAAGAGATGAAAGCCAGCTTGTGGGGAGGATAGAGAGCGGGAGAATAGTTAATGTGAAAGGGGCGGATAAAATCGGGGAGTTTTATGATGTTTTGATAGAGGGTGTAGGCCCTCATAATTTAAAAGGGAAAGTTGTAAATAAAAAGGGGGGTTAATGGATATACCGAAATTCGTAGTAATAGGCGGAGGGTTTTCAGGAGCTGTTTTTGCCGAGAGAGTTGCGGAAATGTTAAATGAACAAATTCTTATTGTGGAAAAAAGAGAGCATATCGGGGGAAATTCTTATGATTATAAAAGTGAAGAGGGGATTTTTGTTCATAAATACGGACCCCATATATTTCATACTGATTATGATATTGTTTGGGATTATCTTTTAAACTTTTCATCATTTAATAATTATAAACATAAAGTTCTCGCTTATATTGACGGTAAATACATTAAACTTCCGTTTGATTTTCAAGGGATTGAAGAATTTTTTAAAGAGAGAAAGGAGAAAATAAAAGAGAGACTTTTGGAGAATTATAAAATATCAGATAAAGTTCCCATTTATGAATTACTTAATTCCAAGGATAAACTTCTCAAAGAGATAGGGGAATTTGTTTATAATAAAATTTTCTTAAATTATTCAATAAAACAATGGGGTGAAAACCCTTTGAATTTATCAAAAGAGATTTTAAAAAGGGTTCCCGTATATATAGGCATAAAAGACGGTTATTTTGAAAACAGATATGAGGGGATTCCCGAAAAAGGTTTTATAAATATCTTTAATAATATGCTTAAAAATGAAAATATTGGGATAAAATTAAAAACAGATGTAAAAGAGTTTTTTTATCTGAAAGACGGAATGATTTACACAAAGGACAATAAAGTATTTGACGGGTATTTTATTTATACGGGACCTATTGATTATCTTTTTGATTATAAATTCGGAAAACTTCCTTACAGATCATTAAAATTCGATTTTCAGAAAATTGATAAAGAATATTATCAGAAAGCCGCAGTTGTAAATTATCCTAATGATTATGATTTTACGAGAATAACCGAATATAAACATTTTATAGAGATTAAAACTTCAAAAACAATCATTTCAAAAGAGTTTCCCGGAGAATATGATGAAAACAATAAAGAATTCAATATCCCGTATTATCCCATTTTAAAAGAAGAAAACATTAATATACTGAGCAAATATCTTAATGAATCGAAAAAATATAAAAAATTATATCTGATAGGGAGACTTGCCGAATATAAGTATTATAATATGGATGAAGTAATCCTAAGTGCTTTGAATCTTTATAATAAGGAATTTGAAGATAAAAATAAATAAAAAAGTATCGGATTTATTAATTCATTGTCGAGTAAGTGGTAAAAGTGTATTAAACGAGAATATTGATTATGAGTTTAGTGATGCCTCTCATATTTTTAAATTTATTAATTAAATACTTGAACTTAAAAACTATTTCATATATTATTTAATCTTTAATTCAAATTCGGAGGATTTTATGAAAAAAAAATTATTAATCATTATTATTTTTGTGTTTTATATTGTTACTGACGGTGTTCTGTTTTCCTGCACCAATTATTTGGTATCAAAAAAAGCAACTGTTGACGGCTCCACAATGATAACTTATGCCGCTGATTCTCATACACTTTACGGAGAGCTTTATTATACCCCGGGAAGATTTCATAGGGAAGGGGAGATGCTTGATGTTTATGAGTGGGATACGGGAAACTATCTCGGGAAAATCAAACAGGTTAAAAAAACATATACTGTCATAGGTAATATGAATGAATATCAGGTTTCCATCGGAGAGACAACATACGGGGGAAGAAAAGAACTTCAGCATAGTAAACTCGGTGTTATGGATTACGGAAGCCTTATGTATATAACTTTACAAAGAGCAAGAACCGCAAGGGAAGCGATTAAAATCATGGGTAAACTCGTGGAAGAATACGGATATCTTAGTGAGGGAGAAACTTTTTCAATCTCGGATCCGAAAGAGGTTTGGATTATGGATATGATAGGAAAAGGAAAAGAGAAAGGAGCCGTATGGGTTGCAAGGAGAGTCCCCGACGGATATGTTTCCGCCCATGCAAATCAAGCAAGAATAAGAAGGTTTCCGCTTCATGATTCAAAAAACTGTCTTTATTCGAAAGATGTTATAAGCTTTGCGAGAAAAATGGGATATTTTAAGGGTAAGGATGAAGAGTTCAGTTTTGTTGATGCTTATGCTCCGCCCGATTTCGGCGGTTTAAGATTTTGCGAAGCAAGGGTTTGGAGTTTTTTCAGAAGAGTCGCCCCTTCGCAAAATATGGATAAATATTTGGACTATGTTAAAGGTGATCATAGAGCCACCCCTTTGCCTCTTTGGATTAAACCGGATAAAAAACTGTCTGTGATGAATCTTATGGATCTTATGAGAGATCATTTTGAAGGAACCGCTTTGGATATGACAAAAGATATAGGAGCCGGTCCGTATATTCTCCCTTACAGATGGAGACCTTTGGTGTGGAAGTTAAACGGTAAAAAGTATTTTAATGAAAGAGCGGCCTCAACACAACAAACAGGTTTTTCTTTTGTTGCTCAGGCAAGGTCATGGCTCCCGAGGTTTATAGGGGGAGTATTTTGGTTTGGTGTTGATGATACATACAGCACGGTTTATGTTCCCATGTATTGCGGTATAAAAAAAGCTCCCTATAATTATGCTGTAGGAACCGGTGATTTTCATCATTTTTCATGGGATTCAGCTTTTTGGGTTTTTAATTTTGTAGCTAATTTTGCATATTCAAGATACAGTGAGATGATTGTTGATATTCAAAAAGCTCAAAGGGAACTTGAAGGACAATTTTTATATAATCGGAAAAATATTGATAAAGCGGCTGTCTCTTTATATAAAAAATCTCCCGAATTGGCAAGAGATTATCTTACAAAATATTCTTGTTCTCAATCGAGGATGGTTATAAAAAGGTGGAAAAAACTATTAACCGAACTTCTTGTAAAATATCTTGACGGTAATTTGAAAAATGAGCATGGTAAGGTTTTACATCCCGGATATCCTAAATCATGGTATGAAAGGATTGTAAAAGAAACGGGAGATAAATTTTTAATAAAAGAGAAAAAGAAAAAATAACGACAAAAAAGTAGTAATAAAAAACAAAAATGTCGAAATAAATTTTTTAAGTAAAGGAAGAATACTGTTTTTATTGGATTTTTTCATGGAATGAAAATTGCATAGTATTTTTTAAATATTATGCGGAGGAAACTATGAGGAAAAACAATCTTTTGAAAACAATAATTATAATCCTTTTGTTTGGAGTGTCTCTTTTTAATCAAACATTATATACAACCGAAATAAATTATGGTTCAGTAGTGGGAGAGTTTGAAAAAGGGAACTATATAAAACTGATTAATGAATTGGAAAACAATATATCATCTTTTAAAAAAATAAAGGACAAAAAAAATGAAATCGCAAAATTGTATCTTTTACTCGGAGCTTCTTACGAGAAATCAAATAATCTTAAAAAAGCGGAAATATATTATCTGAAAGCAAAAGAACTATCTGTTGACTTTGAATCGGATAAATCAATTGGTATTAATTCTCTCCCTCTATATAGAAAAATATTTAATATGGAGGGGGTTATTTCAAATGAGTCAACCGGGAAAAGGAGTTTCTTAAAATCGCCGATTTTTATTGTTTCGGCAATTGTTGTGGTAGCGGCAATTACATATTTTGCTGTGAAAAGTTTGAAGAAAAATAGTGATGAGGAGGGAGATGGTGAAAACAACAATAATCAAAATATAGATAATGGTTTGATTATTGATCATCGCAATACTGATGTTGCATCAATTCCGGATAGCTGGATAAATAAAGTTAAATCAAATATTAAACTTCATTATGCACATACTTCTCACGGAAGTCAGCTTACAAAAGGTTTGGAGATTTTGGAAAACAGATATCCGAGACTTAAATATTCTTTGGATTATTATGTTTTACCTAATTCATCTTATCTTTGTATCCTTGACGGACAGAGTAATGGGGATGATTATATTACTCCCGATCTATATTGGCAGAATGGTGGTGATAAATATACGAAAAACACTCTTAATAAATATAAAAAAATAAATGTATCAATGTGGTCATGGTGCACCCAACTCGAGTATTATTCCGAAAGTGAAGTTAACGGATATCTTAATAAAATGAGTGAACTTGAAAAAAAATACCCTTCCGTAACTTTTGTATATATGACAGGAAATGCTCAAGCAACGGGAGAGGACGGGTATAACAGATATCTCAGAAATCAGCAGATAAGAGATTATTGTAAACAAAATAAAAAAGTATTGTTTGATTTTGCTGATTTGGATAGTTGGTATAACGGACAGCAATCAACATATACTTACAATGGAAAAACAATCCCGAAAGAACATCCTCATTATAGCGGTGATGAATGGGGGCATACAACTCTCTCAAGCTGCGAAAATAAAGCTAAAGCCTTATGGTATCTTCTTGCGAAAATAGCCGGATGGTAAATTTTACGCTATAGTGAATTGTTTTTTCTTTTACCTTTTTAGTATATTTGTAAGGAGTCTGTTTTTTATTTATAATTAATAATGGACACAAAATTTATTTTACTTTTAATCTCGTTGATAATATTATTCGGCTATTTTGCGGAATGGGTATTCAGAAAATTTTCCATACCGGATACTTTGATTCTGCTTTCCATCGGTTTTATATTGGGACCATCGGTTTTAAATCTTTTGAACATCGGGTCTTTACAATATATTGCTCCCATTTTTACAACTTTCACTCTTCTTTTTCTGATGTTTGACGGAGCATTATACATAGATCTGAAATCTTTTGCCAATGGACTCGGCTCGGGAATAATGATAGGTCTATGGAATTTTACTTTATCAGCCGCCATAATAACAGCTATTCTTTATTATTTGAATTATGATTTGCTAACGGCTGTTTTTATAGGTTTTACACTCGGCGGGATAACTTCCGCCTATGTTATCCCTATATTAAAACAACTTAATATAAATAAAAAAATATTTACAATAATGACTATCGAATCATCCATTACGGATGTTTTATCAATAGTTTTTGCCCTTACGGTAATGCAATTGAAGTTAGCACATAAAATACAAGCCGGAACCATTTTTTCAAATATCGCATCTCTTTTTGCGATAGCTTCCTTAACCGGTGTAATTTCAGGGGTCGTGTGGTTCTCAATAGAGGGAACGATAATAAAAGAGGATGAGAATTATATTATGATGATTGCCTATGTCGTCCTGACTTATATCATTACTGAATATCTTGGAGGTAATGGCGCGATAGCCACACTTTTTCTCGGGCTGATTCTCGCAAATTCAAAAACAGTCAAATCTTTCGGAAGACTAATAAAAAAATCGAGAAAAAAAGAGGAAAACCAAAAACCCATTGTATCAAAGAGAGAAAAACTTTTTTATAAAGAGATCTCATTTTTCCTTAAAACTTTTTTCTTTGTTTATATAGGTTTACTATTGAACCTGAAAAACATGGAAGCTGTTATTATTGGTTCCGTAATATCTGTAAGTTTAATGTTAATTCGCCCTATTTCTTCGATATTAACAAAAAAATATGAATTTTTTGACAGAAAACTTATCAATTCTCTTTTTGCGAGGGGGATAGCACCTGCTGTTATTGTTCTTATTGCAAGTAGTAACGGGATTATTAAAGATAAAACTATTATTGATGTTGTGTATTTTGTAATAACAATGAGTATAATATTAAGTTCGATAAAGGTGTTTTTATATAAATATAAGTTAAAAAATGCTTTGAAAAATAAAAAATGAAATATATACATTTTAAAAAATTTATTGACAAATTGCCATATAATGATAAAATCTTATAATATTATTTGGAGGTATAATAATGGATAAAATGAATTTTAATTCTATTGAGGAAACATTGGAATTTGCTATTGAAAAAGAGAGGGAGGCTGCCGAATTTTATGAAGAGTGGTCTGAAAAAGCAAATAATGAATCCATGAAAAAAGTATTGCTCGGTTTTTCCGAAGAGGAAAGAAAGCATGAGGCTTTGATACAGGATATTATGAATGGTAAAAAATTCAAACCGGTTGAAAACAAAATAATAAATCTCAAGATATCGGATTATCTTGTTGATTCCGCTCCTTCTGAGGATATGAAATATCAGGATGCTCTTATAATAGCAATGAAAAGAGAGAAAGCCGCCTTTAAATTGTATTCTGACCTTGCGGAAAACATTCGGGAAGAGGATATTAAAAATATGTTTTTGGCTCTTGCGCAGGAAGAGGCGAAACATAAATTAAGACTTGAAACTATATATGATGATGTAGCATACCCTGAAAATTAATAATGAATAAAACAGAGAAAGAGATATATGTTCCTTTAAAAGCCTACAATAATAAGAAATTCTTAAACAGTAAGGAGGCGAGGACAATAAGGATTCTCGCCGAATACTTGGAACCTGAAAGCAGATTTGAAAAACTGGATATAGAGGATACAATTGTTTTTTTCGGATCCGCAAGGGTTTTATCAAAGGGGGAAGCTGAAGAAAAAGTTAAAACAGCTGAAAAAACTTATAAAATTGATAATACTGAAGAGAATAAATTAATATATGAAAAGGCTGAAAGAGATTTAATAATGTCTCGATATTATGAGGATGCGAGAGAGCTTGCCAAAAGAATAACTTTGTGGTCAAAAGAGATTCGCAATAAAAAACATAGATTCATAATATGCTCGGGTGGAGGCCCCGGCATAATGGAGGCAGCTAACAAAGGAGCTGCCGAAGCCAACGGGGTTTCCATAGGACTGAATATAAGCTTGCCGCATGAGCAGTATCCTAATCCTTATATAACAAAATCTCTATCTTTTGAATTCCACTATTTTTTTATGAGGAAATTCTGGTTCTTTTATCTTGCGAAAGCAATGGTTGTTTTCCCCGGAGGTTTCGGAACGATGGATGAATTTTTTGAATTGATAACACTTATTCAAACGGGAAAGAGTGATAAACAACTTCCGATAGTTCTTTACGGGAGTAGGTATTGGAGCGAAGTTTTAAATTTCGATGCTTTTATAAAATGGGGAACAATTAGTCCTGAAGATAAAGATATCTTTAAAATAACAGATAATATTGACGAGGCTTTTAATTATATAAAAGATGAATTAACAAATCATTATTTGAGATAGTGCGGTTTAATGCAAAATATTAACATCCGATTTTTATGTTGCTCCTCTTATACTTTTTTTACTTTATGCGGATAATTGCGAATAAATATATCCTGTTAATTCAATTAAAATAATGGATATTAGTAAAACATTATATTGTTTTACTAATATTTTTTTTTATCTAAAAGAATTATGATTAATGTGGCGACGGGTCCCAAAAACAGGGATACAAACCACCATAAAAGTCCGCTTCTCCCTTTGCACTGAGCCAAACCCGCATTTATTAAAGAGAGAGTTCCCCATCCCACATAAAACTCATGACTGATTGAAGTAATATTCATTTTTCCCCCGAAAAAAACAGGGGAGGTTTAAAACCTCCCCTTATTTATATGTTTTACAGTTTATTCTGAACAAGCATATTTCTTAGTCTGGCGATATAATCGGTTATTTTAATATCCTTAGGGCAAGCATCCATACAATTTGCTGTATAATGGCACCGCCAAACTCCGTTTTTATCATTAACTATCGCCAATCTTTCATCAGCACCTTCATCCCTTGTATCGGCGCAGAATTTATAGGCTTTTAAAAGGGCTGCGGGACCAAGATAATCTTTACCCGCCCATGAAGATGGACAGGCTGAAACACAAGCTCCGCAAAGAATACAATCGGCGGCTTCATTAATGAACTTAAAATCTTCCGGAGATTGTAATCTTTCCTTTTCGGGAGGTGCCTTATGAGTGATATGATATGGTTTTGTTCTTTTAAGTTTATCAAAGAAATTATCCATATCCACAACAAGATCTTTAATTATTTCATATCCTGGAAGAGGTTCCACTTTTATATGGTCGGATTTGATATCTTTTATAACTTGAGTTTTGCATGCGAGATAGGTCCTGCCGTTTATTTTCATTGCACATGAACCGCAGATAGCACTCCTACATGATCTTCTATATGTTAGGGTTCCGTCAATCTCCCATCTTATATAATTAAGAGCATCAAGAAGGGTCATCCCTTCATATACCTCTACTTCATAACTCTTAAAATAAGGCTTTTTATCTGTTTCCGGGTTATATCTGAAAATTTCAAATCTCTTTTTCATTCTATCGCCTCCTTAATATTTCCTTTCAGTCGGTTGATATTTTGTAATTACAACCGGTTTATAATCAAACTTGGTTTTTCCGTCGGGAGTTCTCCATGCCAAGGTGTGTTTTGTCCAATTTTTATCATCCCTTTTGGGAAAATCCGTTCTAAAATGAGCGCCTCTACTCTCTTTCCTGTTCAATGCTCCGGCAATAATAATCTTCGAGAAAGTTAGAAGATTATGAACTTCGAGTGCTTCTTGCATATCAAGATTGAATAACAGACCTTTATCATCAATTCTAACATTTTTAAGAAAATCTTCTTCAAGTGAAGAAACGGTTGATAAAGCTTCTTTCAGATCTTTATCATTTCTGAAAATCCAAACTTTATTATACATTGTTTCCTGCAACTCTTTTTTGTAATGGTAATGGTGTGTTTTACCGTCATTTTCAAAGAGTCTTTTAACTTTTTCCTCGGCTCTTTTAACAGCTTCTTCATCAACAGGCAGAAAATCTGTTTTTCTGGCGAATTCAGTCATATTATTTCCCGCTATTCTACCGAATGTTGATGCTTCCTGCAAAGAGTTTGTTCCGAGTCTGTTTGCTCCGTGGATTGATACGCATGCGGCTTCTCCGGCTGCATAAAAACCGGGCATTACACTGTTTTGAGCATCAATTACAACCTCACCTCTTTTATTTGTCGGGATTCCGCCCATGGAATAATGGGCTGTGGGTTGAATCGGGATGGGAGCTTTAATAGGATCAACACCTACAAAAGAGATAGCGAGATCTCTTATTTGAGGTAATCTTTCCATAATTTTTTCAGCTCCGAGATGTGTTAAATCTATATGGACATAATCCTTGCCATTGATTCCCCTTCCTTCAAGAATTTCCGTCCAAATTGATCTTGCAACAAGATCTCTCGGTCCGAGTTCCATCTTTTCGGGAGCGTATTTTTTCATAAATCTTTCACCTTCACCATTAAGAAGATGTCCGCCTTCCCCTCTTGCTCCTTCTGTTACAAGAATACCCTGTCTGTAATAACCGGTCGGGTGAAATTGAACGAATTCCAAATCTTCAACGGGTAATCCCGCTTCAAGAACAGTTGCAAGACCATCACCTGTATTTGAAAGAGCATTTGAAGTAACCTTGTATGCTCTACCATAACCTCCGGTTGCAAAAAGGACAGCCTTTGTTCTGAAGATATGAAAACCTCCGTTTCTTAAATCCCAAGCAACAACACCTGATGCTTGTCCGTCTGTTATCATAAGACTTAAAACAAGAAACTCATTATAAAAACTAACTTGATGTTTAACGCATTGTTCATAAAGAGTATGTAAAAGGACATGACCTGTTTTATCAGCGGAATAGCATGCTCTTCTGTATGTGTGTCCTCCGAAAGCTCTTTGGGCTATTTTACCGTTAGGTAGTCTTGAAAAAGGAACTCCCATATGTTCATATTCATATATTGTTTTTATCGATTCCTCGACAAAAAGCTCTATTGCATCCTGATCTCCGAGAAAATCACTCCCTTTGACCGTATCCCACATATGTGTTTCAAGATTATCTTCTGCATCAACATTTCCGATTGCCGCCGAAATCCCCCCCTGAGCTCCTCCCGAGTGAGATCTCGTAGGATATACTTTTGTAATTACAGCTGTTTTAAGGTTTGATGAAGCCGCCGCAAGAGCCGCTCTTTCTCCTGCAAGTCCTGATCCTACTATGATAACATCATATTTATGATAAATCTTTTCAAATTCCATCTTATCCTCCTATCTTCTTAAAATTGACTATTGTTATTGTCCCGAGAATTACAAGGGCGAATCCTCCGAAAGCTATAAGAAAATAGATAAAAGCTCTCCAGAATGAGTTATGAATATAATCTTCGAGAAGATTCCATAATCCGTATAGTCCGTGATAAAGCCCCGTATAAAGAAATAATATATCAAGCACTTTCCAACCCGGTGATGCCAATCTGTCCGCAATCTTGGCATAAGTTATTGTTCCGTCTCCGATAAAATGCATAACTGCAAAATGAATTAGAAGAACAACAGCAAGATAGATGGATGTTAGCCTGTGGAAAAACCATCCCATAGCTCCCGTGTTACCACTTGTTCCGAATGTTTTTCTCATTTTAAACCTCCGAGATGATGTAGAAACGGTATTGCTCCTAAGACAGTCAGGATGAGAACAATAAGAAATACCACCCAGAATAGTTGTTTATGATATTTTGCCCCTCCTGCAAAATCAATTAAAAGAAGCCTTATACCATTAAGAACATGATAAAGTATAACTCCCCATAATCCTATTTCCAAAATTTTAAAAACAGGGGAGTTTAATAATTCCATAACTTTGTTGAAAGCTAAAGGACCTCCGTTAAGATTGCTTATTACCCAAATATGAAGTCCCAGGTAAAACATAAGCGCTAAACCTGATAAACGATGCAAAATCCAGGCTACTTGGCCTACAGATAGCTTGTAGGAAAAATCATAGCCATCTTTATATCTCATATTTACCTCCAAAATAGAATTAACTATTTTACTACTCTCACAAAATTTTGCAAGAGTCCCATGTTTTCAGAATATATTATTCAATTTTTTTATTATTATATTTGACTTTTAGTTAACTATTGGATATTATTAAAAATAATGGGGAAAATTATTAAACTAAATAAAATTGTCAAAAATTCTTTTAAAAAACATACCCTTCTTTTGTTGATTACCGAGTATATATTGTTTTTAATGATTTCAATATTATTAATCTATTATTTTGAAATAAATTCTTTAAAAACCACGGCAAATCTGTTAAAAACCCTGAATTATCAAAAAGGGGGGATTAAACTATTCTCAAATAAGAGAATAGAGAACTTTGATAAAGATATTAAGAAAAAATACGGATATTTGATGAAAAAGGGGGAAAACGGAAAAAAGCCATATGAAATCAAAATAATTTTACATAAAAATTTATCAATGGAATTGGTTTACATTGATTTTATTAAAAAGGATGTTATTATCAAAATGGAACAACCGTATAAACTTTTGTTTTTATTTTTCACCCCTCTTTTTATAATAATAATATTTTGGGTTTTTTTTAATATATTTTTAAGGAACCCTGTTTTAAATGAAACGGAAGATGGAATAAACACAGTGATTACCGAGATATTGAATCGGATTGAAAGGTTATCAAAAGGTGCGAAAATGCAATCTATTGATAATGATATAACTATTAATGAATCCTTCGTTATTCTGAAAGAGGTGGAAAAATTATTTATAAAGATGAATGAAAATTTGAATTATAATAGGAAAAGTAAATCTTTTTGGAAATCAATTCTTGATAATATTGATTACCCGATATTATTAATTAACGGAGATTCCATAATAACCTACGGAAATAAGTCTGCCAAAGAATTGCTCGGGGAAAAAATAAATGGTAAGTCATCTGTTTACGCTGTTAAATCATTACAGAACCTAAGAGAGAATATCTATAATTCAATAGGGGCAATGAAAAAATTTGTCTTACATACAGTAAGAGTTATTACGGATGATGGTAATGAAAAAATATATGATTTTTCATTTATTCCTTTTAAAGATAATAATCAGCTCTCATTTGCTTTAATAGGAAAAGAGGTATCCGATTATCTGAATTTTAAAACAAATCTTGAGAGTTTAACTGAAACAGAGGACAGAGGAATCTTAATTATTAAAGATAGTGGAGAAATTATCCATTTCAATGCTCATATCTGCACTATTCTTAAATGTCCCGAAGAAAAAGTTAAAAACCTCGAGTTTTATAATATTTTACAAGAAGAAAATAGGATAAAAATCATATCCGAAATAAATAAAAGAAAAAAAGGGGAGATAAACACATCTTTAAGAGACGGAGAAGGAAATTATGTGCCTGTTAAAATCAGGTTTAGCTCCGTTGGTCGAGGTTCCAATAAAACAATCTATTTGATTGTAGAAGATATAGGTAAAAAGCTTATATTACAAAGGGAGTTAAGTTTTTATAAAATAATGGGGAATATGTTTCTGAAATTAACTGAATTATTGAAGAATCAAAGTGTTTCACCGGAAGTTGTTTTAAGAGAGATAGGACAGTATCTGAATTTTGATAAAATATTGATAATAGATCTTGACGAAGAAAAAAATTTATTATCATTGTCTTATGAATTAAATATAAATCCCGCAAAAGTTCCCGAAGAGAGCAAAAAAACAAAAATAAATACTAATACTAAAATTGATAAAATTCCACCTCTTAAATATTCTTTTAATAATTTTTATTTTTTTGATATTAAATCTTCACCGGAAGAAATTATTAAATATCTTAAATTTAAAAATGTTCAAACAATGATTAGTATTCCGATTAATATGAGCAGAACGAAAATAAAATTTATTGTTTTTGAAAGTTTTTCAAAAATTATCAAATTTACGGCTGAAGAGAAAAAGATGATAATTGCCGTTATAAATACAATAGCAGGTTATTATGAGATACGGCTATTACAACAAATAAACAAACTCTCTTTAAATAGATATTTATCTGTTTTTGATAGAATTGATTCTCCGGTTTATCTGATTGATATTGATACTCATGAGCTTGTTTTTACAAACAGAGCTATGAAAAAAATATTAAATGGAAAAAATTTGGAAAAGGATAGGTGTTTTGAAATTATTTTTGAAAACAGTGAGATATGTCCCTTTTGTTTATTGAAAGATAAAAACGAAGAAAAGCAGGTTGTCGAATTTAATGATAGTTTTTATCGTATATCTCAAAAAATAATCGAATTATCAAAAACAAAATCATTCTTGCTAACAACTATGGTTGATGTAACTGAAAAAAAGATCTATGAAAAAAAGATTCAGGTTTCTCAAAAATTGGAACTTCTCGGACAATTTGCCGGTGGTTTTATTCATGATATCAATAATATAATAGCGGGAATATCGGGAAATATCCAGATGTTAGAGCTTACGGAAGAGGAAGATAAGAGAAAAAAATATATAGATAGAACAAAGGGTATTATTGATAAAGCTACTGAAATGGCTCAACATGTTTTGAATTTTTCTCGGGATAAAGAGGAAAAAAAGGAGATAATTTCTCTAAAGCGTGTCTTGGAAGATGCTCTTGGAATAGCAACTCCTTCAATCTCTAAGAATATTAGTATTGAGAAACGAATTAATTGTATGATGAATGTTGAAGGAAAGGAAAACCAGTTATTACAGGTGTTTCTGAATCTTCTTACGAATGCTCGGGATGCTTTGGATAATAAAAAGGAAAACGGTGTTATAAAAATTTCTTTGGATAAGAAAACGATAGGTCCGAATGAAGCTCAAAAACACGGGGTGAAAAGCGGAGCGTATGCTGTGGTTGAAATCAAGGATAATGGAATAGGGATGGACAAAAAAACCATTACAAAAATATTTGAACCATTTTTTACAACAAAGGAGAAAGATAATAGGAAAGGGACAGGGATAGGACTTTCAACCGCTTTACGAATTATTAAGGAACATAATGGATTTATAGATGTAAAATCTCGACAAGGGGAAGGGACAAGTTTTTTTATATATCTACCTCTTCAGAAGAAAGCTGTTCGAGAAGGGGAAAAAACCGGACAACAGGCGATTCCCGAAGAGATTAGAAAATCTTTTAGCGGGGTTTTGTTGTTGATAGAGGATGATGAAGTTATAAGAGAAGCTACTCAGGATATTCTTGAATATATGGGATTTGAAGTTCTTAGTGTTTCTGAAGTTGAAGAGGGAAAAGAGATTCTGAAAAAGAATAAAATAGATGTTTTGATATTCGATATTCAATTAAAGGAGAATTCTTCGGATAAAATACTGAAATATCTTAACAGAAGGAAAGACAAAATAGATAAAGTTATGGTTCTATCATCTTTTATTGATGATGAGTTAATCTCAAAACTTGATAAATACGGTTCACCGTTAATAGTTAAAAAACCGTTTTCAATCTATATATTGGCGCAAAAATTGAAAAAATTGCATAAAAAATAGTTTTTATCTCCAATATCCGAAAAAAAATAGATATTGAAACTCAGTGTTTAAATGAAGCCGGGCAGCTGTTCCAGCCTTAAAGAAAGCCCCACACCAATTTTTTGCTTAATCTTTGATTTACACTCATAAGTTTTTTCTCATTGTTTTGTTCCTGATTTATAAATTAATGCCGGATCTACGCTACGCTCAGATTTTCGGGGCTATCAGCTATTGAAGCCGTCAGTTTCCTCCTTTAAAAACAATATCCCTAATTGCAGCATATAGCTATGAGGATTTGATGCTTGGAAGCTTGGATGCTTCGGGAATCATTCCTTAATTTTTATACCCAAAACTTCGAATAAGAG